>X129_Alpine_Ibex__coassemble_118_pt1 | contig 10824 bp, 9 predicted proteins | sample X129_Alpine_Ibex__metabat2_low_PE_007 | metagenome-assembled genome bin X129_Alpine_Ibex | reverse complement strand
AAACAAGCGTATGCGTCGCGTGGCTCCATGTCTTCCAGAGACAGACGCCGTGCCTGCTCTGTGGCAAAGTGTTCCAGTTGCAAGGCGTCGGAAGAGCAGACCTTTACATCGGGATAATACTCCTGCACCGTGCGCAGGAGGTTTTGGTCGAGACTGAATATCATGACTGCCTCGAGGGACGGAAGCAACTGATATTGCATGTCGGCCACACGGACTTGTTGTCCGGGGAAACAGAGACGGTAGAAGGCAAGCATCTCGCTCTTGCTGAAATGCTCCAGGGGGACGATGGTGCTCGGAGCGTCTGTGGCAAACTCCACGCTCTGAAAGCGGTAGTCCATCAAATAGGGCTTTTGCAGAGCCTGCCGCAGAACGTCGGCCACATTGTCTTTCTCCGAAACGGGGAAACGGTCGGTCTGGAGTTCAGAGCCGTCGAGAGTGCTGAGTACAGAAAAAGAAAATCCATCCGCACTGAAGCGGATGGATAGTCTATAGCCAGTGAGTGATTTATTCCCAGTTGCCAGCATTGTTGTTCCAGTTGTTACCGGCATCACCAATCTTCAAGCCAGGATAAGTACCCTTTGCGTCAGCCTCTTCTGCACGATTGTAGATGAGACGATCGCCATACTTGCCCATGCCCTTGAGGAAACTGCTGTCGGGAGCGTTGCACTCCATAACCTGTATGATGGTACCTGAACGGGTCGTGTTGGGACATGCAACCAGTTCGAAGGTGTCGCCCTGAGAGAAAGGAATGTAGCGCATAGAGTCTGCCACGAAACCTTCGTAGTTGTAAAGAGAGTCCTTCAGAGAAACCCATACGGTGTCGCGACGGAAGTCCTGCAGACCGTTCTCGGCAATTGCCTTTTCGTCGCCGCTGTTAACAATGGCAGCAGCAGAACTTTCTGTCAAGCCCTTCTCCATCTGTTCCTCGGTAAGAACGCCATGCTTCATGATAACAGGCAACTTTCCGTTCTTGACGAAGTCGATCAACACAGACCAGTCTGCGCAATACTCACCGTTGTGCTGTGCCTTGTATGCTTCCTCGGCACTGCGAATCTCCATCAGACGGGCCTTTACCACACTCTCACGACTTACGACGTCTGCTTCGAAGTCCGTTGTATCCACGATGCTGCGCCAGCAAATGAAGAGCAGACCTACAACACAGATACTCAAAATAAGATTAATTCCTTTTTTCATGATGTTATTTGTGTATTATTTTGTATATTCGCATCGCAAAAGTAACAAGATTTCTTTACATTTCCGAAAAAACAGTCTTTTTTTTATTAAAGAATGGCAATAACTGACGATTTAGGTGCCCTTATAAGGGAGAACTTTCTGCATAATCCGACGAAAGAGCAGGAAAAAGCCATCTCCATGCTTTCCGACTTTCTGCTTTCGCGAGAGCAGGACAGCATTTTCCTACTGAAAGGTTATGCCGGCACGGGCAAGACGTCGCTTCTGGCAGCACTGGTACGGACAATGCAACAGTTGCGTCTGCGCGTCATGCTGTTGGCACCAACAGGCCGGGCCGCTAAAGTCTTGTCCAACTATGCAGGCGCACCAGCCTTCACCATACACCGGAAGATATACCGGCAGAAGTCGATTACGGAAATGGATGTCTTCCAGAACAATATCAACCTGCGGCAGGATACACTCTTCATCGTTGACGAAGCATCGATGATTGCCAACGATGCACACGAACAGACGATGTTTGGAACAGGCAGATTACTGGACGACCTGATGCAATATGTGTACTCATGCAACGGATGCAGGCTGCTGCTCGTGGGAGACACGGCACAGTTGCCACCGATTGGCGAGACAGAAAGCCCGGCATTGAGTCGCACAATGCTGGAAGGCTACGGCATGGAGGTAATGGAACTCTGCCTGACACAGGTGGTCAGACAACTCGAAGAGTCGGGCATCCTGTGGAACGCCACCGTGTTGCGCAGCCTTATACAAAACGACGACGTGTACGCCTTCCCGAAACTTCGAGGCAAAAGTTTTCCCGACATCAAAGTACTGCCCGGCAACGAACTCATCGAAGCACTCGAGCAGAGTTACCGCAATCACGGCACAGACGGCACTATCGTGGTGACACGCAGCAACAAACGGGCAAACATCTTCAACAACGGCATCCGGGCACAAATCCTCGACTGTGAAACCGAATTGTCTGGAGGCGACCTGATAATGGTGGCAAAAAACAATTACTACTGGACAGAACGCGAGCAGGCAGCAAATGGAGTGACGGCAGACGCCATGACATTCATTGCAAACGGCGACGTGGCTATTGTGCGACGAATGCGCAACGAACGCTCGTTCTACGGCTTTCGCTTTGCCGACGTAACACTTTGCTTCCCAGATTATGACCATAGAGAATTGGACGTCACCATACTACTCGACACACTGCAAAGCGAAGCCCCGGCACTGACTCGACAACAGCAAGAAACACTCTTCAACGGTGTGTGGGAAGACTATCCCGAATTAACGAACAAACGCGACCGCATGAAACGACTGCGCCAGGACATATATTACAATGCTCTGCAAATCAAATATGCCTATGCCGTCACCTGCCACAAGGCTCAAGGCGGCCAGTGGGAACACGTCTATATCGACCAAGGATACATCAACGAAGAGATGCTTTCGCCCGACTATTTCCGATGGCTCTACACCGCCATCACACGAGCAACGGAGCAAGTCTATCTCGTCAACTGGCCAGACAACGCACTGAGCGACGCATGAGCCCTCATTACCTTCCCTGAAAAAATGTTATTCAAAGCAACAGAAAACACCTGCGTCAAGTGTTCCCGTCTGCTCTAAAAAGTCACCACAAATTGTAAGAAAACAGCCCACAAAATACATTTTGCTTAAAAACAGCAATATTCAGGAAAAAATACACACGCATAAGCACTTACTTTATTTATTTTTTTTAACTTTGCATCGTAAAATATAATTATTTTTAATACGATGACAATACTCGTCACCGGAGCCAACGGACAACTGGGCAACGAAATGCGCCTCATTGCAAAAGGCTCGACAGACAGATATATCTTCACCGATGTCACAGAACAAGAGGGTGCTGAAACCACGTTTCTCGACATCACGAACCTCGATGCCATTCGTGCCATCGTCAAGGAGTGTGGCGTACAAGCCATCGTCAACTGCGCTGCCTGGACCAACGTTGATGCAGCCGAAGCACCAGAGAATCATGCTCTCGTAGAGAAACTAAATGCAACTGCTCCCGAGAATCTGGCAAAAGCCATGAAGGAAGTCGGCGGCTGGCTTGTACAGATATCAACCGATTACGTCTTTGGCAAAGAGCCATATAACACCCCTTGCCAACCGGAGCAACAGGGAACACCAACCGGCTTCTACGGCGAGACGAAGAAATCAGGAGAAGAAAAAATAAAGAATGTCTTCGACAACTCAACCGGCACAACGGGTGGCTACATCATCATTCGCACAGCCTGGCTGTACAGTGAATACGGCAAAAACTTCTGTAAGACGATGCTCAACCTCACAGCCACAAAACCTCAACTCAAGGTTGTCTTCGACCAATGCGGAACTCCAACGTATGCCCTCGACCTTGCAAAAGCAATACAGGCCATCCTCGAAAAGCCCGCACAAGGCACCTATCACTTCTCCAACGAAGGCGTCTGCTCTTGGTACGACTTTACACAAATGATTGCACGCATTGCCGGACACAAGGATTGCAACATACAACCTTGCTATTCATCGGAATATCCAAGTCCCGTGACACGTCCCTCCTACTCCGTTCTCGACAAAAGAAGCATTCGTGAGACCTTCGGCATCGAAATCCCATATTGGGTGGATTCTCTCGAAATGTGCATTGCCAACATCAAGAAGCAACAGACTAATGGAAGTAATTAAGACCGCCATCGAAGGCGTAGTAATCATAGAGCCCCGCATCTTCAAAGATGCTCGCGGATATTTCTTCGAATCATTCTCACAAAGAGAATTCGAGGAGAAAGTCGGACCCATCAAATTCGTGCAGGATAACGAAAGCATGTCCTCCTATGGTGTAATGCGGGGACTGCATTTCCAACGCCCGCCCTACACACAGAGCAAACTTGTTCGTTGCGTTAAAGGTGCTGTTCTCGACGTTGCCGTCGACCTGCGTAAAGGTTCCCCCACCTACGGACAGCACGTTGCCGTCGAACTTACAGAAGACAATCACAGGCAATTCTTTATTCCGAAAGGTTTTGCCCACGGCTTTGCAGTGCTGAGCGAGACAGCCGTCTTCCAGTATAAATGCGATGAGTTCTATCATCCCGAGGCAGACGGGGGCATCAGCATAACAGATGAAAGCCTCGGCATTGACTGGCAAATCCCCACAGAGAAAGCCATCCTCAGCGAAAAAGACACCAAACATCCAAACCTCAAGGACTTCGAAAGTCCATTCGATTATAAAGTATAATTATGAAACGTAGCATTGTCATAACTGGCGGCGCCGGCTTTATAGGCAGTCATGTGGTACGCCTCTTCGTAAACAAGTACCCGGAATATAATATCATCAACCTTGACAAGTTGACCTACGCCGGCAATCTCGCCAACCTGAAGGACATCGAGGACAAGCCCAATTATAAGTTTGTAAAGATGGACATCTGCGACTTCGACGCCTTCTACAAACTGATGCAGGACGAGAAAATCGACGGCATCATCCATCTCGCAGCAGAAAGTCATGTGGATCGCAGCATCAAAGACCCCTTCACTTTTGCTCGCACGAACGTCATGGGAACTCTCTCCCTGCTGCAAGCAGCCAAACTTTATTGGGAAAGTCTGCCGGAGAAATACGAAGGCAAACGCTTCTACCACATCTCGACCGACGAGGTGTATGGCGCCCTCGAAATGGATCATCCCGAAGGCATCAAGCCGCCTTTCACCACGACAGCCAGCAGTTCGGAGCATCATCTGGCATACGGCACTGATTTCTTCTACGAGACAACGAAGTACAATCCACACAGTCCGTACTCCGCTTCGAAAGCCTCGAGCGACCACTTCGTCCGTGCCTTCCACGACACTTATGGCATGCCAACCATCGTGACGAACTGCTCCAATAACTATGGACCCTACCAGTTCCCAGAGAAACTGATTCCTCTCTTCATCAACAACATACGTCATCGCAAGCCACTCCCCGTTTACGGTAAAGGCGAAAACGTGCGCGACTGGCTCTATGTAGAAGATCATGCCCGAGCCATCGACACCATCTTCCACAAAGGTACTATTGCCGAGACATACAACATCGGTGGTTTCAACGAATGGAAGAACATCGACATCATCAAGGCTGTCATCAACACTGTTGACCGTCTGCTGGGCCGTCCTGAAGGAGCCGACATGGACCTCATTACCTACGTCACAGACCGTCTGGGTCACGACGCACGTTATGCCATCGACTCCACCAAGTTGCAAAAGGAACTTGGATGGGAGCCGTCGCTTCAGTTCGAAGAAGGCATCGAAAAGACAGTCAAGTGGTATCTTGAGAACGAGGCTTGGATGGACAACATCACAAGCGGCGACTACGAAAAGTACTACGACGACATGTACAAGAACAGATAAAGAACAAACACTATATTAACAAATCATATAACATTATTTATTATGAAAAATCGTTTTCAAACAAGAGTGAAGGCATTGCTCGCAGTAGCATTGCTGACAACTGTTTCTGCTGTACAGGCAGAGGAAGCACCCGAGAACTACGTTTCCTATCCCCATGCATTTATCAGTGCACAGGGCGGCGGACAACTCACGTTCTCCAATTACAACAACTGGCAATACATTACTCCCACCGCAAGCCTTGGTGTAGGTGTACACTTCACACCTGTATTCGGCGCACGCGTTCACGTTAATGGCCTTTGGAACAAAGCCGGCATACGCATCGACGGTGTAGACACAAAATACTCTTGGAAATATGCGACGAGCAACCTCGACGCGATGATCAACCTTGTCAACCTCTTCAAGAAGAACAACTACAATCCTGTAAACGTATACCTCATCGGCGGTGTAGGCATCAACTATTCTTGGGACAATGAGACCTCTCCCCTGCTGAAGCAGTACCTCAACACGATTGACACACGAGCTCGTTTGAGCCACAACTTCCGTGTCGGCACAATGCTCGACGTGAAAGTTGCCCGCAACTGGAGTGTCAACCTCGAGGTAGATGCCAACAGCCTCAGCGATCGCTACAACAGCAAGTACAGTGGCAGCGACGACTGGCAACTCACAGCACAGGTAGGTGTTACATATAAGTTTGGTGTCCGTGGTAAGAGATCCGATGTATATAACGCTATTACAGTGGGCGAATTTAACGATGCCGGCAGAAGCGAAGCCATCCACGGCAAGACTGAATATGAGTCCAAAATTGACACCATATGGTATGACGAAGAATCAGTTACGGAAGAGGTTGTAAAAGCGCAGATGGAGAAAAATATCTACTATAACATTCGCGAAAGCCGCCTAGCAGATCCACAGGTAGAGATTGACGCAATTGCCAATTTTGTTAAGCAACACAAGGATTGCAGCGTAATTGTTACTGGCTATGCTGACAAACAGACAGGCAATCCCGCCGTCAATTTAAAGTACTCAAAAGAACGCGCAGAAAAAGCAACAAAAGGCCTGATTAATGCAGGTGTACCTGCTGCCATCATTACAACAACAGCCAAGGGCGATACCGTTCAGCCATTCGCCGAGAACGATAAGAATCGTGTCGTTATTGTTGTGGCAAGCGGTCAGAAAACTGTTCAGAAGAAGGTTACAACGAGAAAGTATCGTCTCGAAGAAAAGAAGTAATTATTGCGTGAACAAATTATATATTCTTGCTGTCTGGTAAAATTAGAAATTATCAGACAGCAAGAATTTTTAAAATAGAAAGCCCCTAAAAACTGTATTTGATTATGTTCCGTAAGCGTCATCTCATCGTGTCCTTAATTGCGGCATCATTGTCAGTAGTGTTATTACTTGGTGCCCGTGGTTTTTTGAGTATGATATCACTCCTTAACCCGGTAGAGCGTGCCCTTGCAAATTTCCACATGACAGACCTCTTCTGTGAAGCAGAAAATGGAAACTCTCCGCAGGACACAAGTAGTGTGATAACGATTGTTGATATGAGCGAGGTTTTTAATCGGGCAGAGTTGGCCACGATTATTGAACATATTGATAATTTACAACCTGCTATTATAGGAGTTGACATACGCTTTGATGGAGAGAGAGACGATCACATCGGTAATGAACGACTTATAGAAACTGTGCTTAACACAAACTCACCCGTTGTTTGGGCAAACGAATTGAGTGATTGGAGCGACGAAGGAAAACAGTTTACTAAAGTTTTACATTCTTTTTTTGTTGACCGCGGAATACAGGTAGAAGAAGGTTTTACCAATGTTCAACACGACATCAATGGTGGCACGGTTCGTTCCTATGGAATAATGCGACAGGTCAACGGGTTTACCACATACTCGTTACCAGCCAAACTGGCAATAGCCATGACTGGAGACTCTACAATTCTTAAGAAGTCTGACGATTGTAATATACGATATTCATCTACTCACTTCCCAACTGTTCCCTTTGATAAAATAACCGAGAATGCAGATCTAATACGAAATCACATCGTTATTTTAGGAGCACTACATGACAAACGCGATATGCATTATTCTCCCATGGGACCTACGTCGGGCGTATCTATAATAGCATTCGCAACAAATACCTTAATCAATAACAATGCTCCACGAGAACTATCTTTCGGTTGGACGATTGTACTGAGTCTACTTCTTATCTGGCTTGCAGAAGTAATGCATAAAGCATTCATCTGGGTAACGAGTCAAATCACATGGCTTAAAAGAATTGCAGAGAGAGGCATTTTAGATGGCATCTATACATTATCATATTTAGTTTTTGTCCTTGTTCTGATAGACTATTTCGTGTTCAAAATCACCGGTTTTTATTATGATACAGCAATTATTATAATGAGTATTCTCCTGCTTGACACCTCACGCCAAATTTATGATTTAATAAAAGAAACAATATCCGGAAGAAATAATTTTATTAATTAACAGAATATGAAAACACTATTTCTTTTTTTACTCTTTATTCTACCTTTTTCTGTTAACTCTAAAGAAGAAAAAGAGCAACTTTTTGTATCAGAAATTTCAGGTGATCCCATTCTAATGCAATCTGGAAGAGAGAAAATACAAATCTCAAAAAGTCAACAGATCACGAAAAAGGATATTTTAATAATTGGCGAAGGGAGTACACTCATTCTGCTTGAACCTTTGAATTGCAACCGCTACACATTAAAGGGCCCCTATACGGGAAACATTGCTGGCTACCTAAAACGAAACGAACAGAATAGTGTACGCCATATTTCCAAGACATACTTCAACTTCTTGTTCGCACGCATGTTGTCACCTAAAAAAAACCACAAAGAACAGAACGAAACAAGTTCCACCTCTACTTTACGAAAGGGAGATTCAATACTCGCACCCTGCGAAAATATCAGTTCATTGCGTCACATCACTGATAGTCTGACAATCTATACTGTTGACACGTTGGCTTCTGCTCCTATAGATGCTTGCAACAAATAACATATACTATGTTCCCCAAAAAGATACACCTACTTCTCATATTACTGGCTGTGCACATTAACATATATGCGCAGACTATAGATAGCTTGTATATTAAACTTGACCTTGGACTTCAAGCTATACAGGATGAGCGTTACGTAGATGCTTTTGGGAATTTAAAATATTATATTGACAATGCACCAACAGAAGAGAAAGAGACAACAGATTACACCCACGCAGCAATTAACTACAGGAAAGCAATCGGAGAGATTAACGAAAAACGTAAAGTCTGCTATAAAGAGGCTGTAAAAGCAAAAGAGCGAGGGCAGCAAAACCAATTAGACAGTTTATGCGAGGATTACCTAAGGCTATGTGTTCAAAACGATTCTAAGAAAACATTCGAATACACCTTTGCTCTGACTCAACATGCGATGAAGCGCCATCGGAAAGGGGATACGAATGAGTGCCTTCTATGCTTGAATAAAGTTTTGGAGATCCGCCATTCCTCACATCTAATCGACAGCATCCATATGGGTGAGACACTGAACCTAATTGCTTCCATAGAAGGCCAAAGAGGAAATTATAATAAAGCAATACATCTGTGTACCAGGGCTCTGAATCTGTATGAGAATCGATACGGGAAAAAAGGATTATACTATGGAAAAACCTTGGTTAATGCAGCAAACTACTATGCATTGCGCAACGAACCAGGTGATATAAATCGTGCTATTGAACTTAACGAATTAGCGGTAAAAATTCTTTCAAAGAAGGAGCCAAGTTATATGCAGGCCCTAAACAAACTATCAGTCCTATACTCTTCTTCCAATGAGCCATCCAAAGCAAGGAAATACACAACTAAAGTGTCTCAAACGAAGAACGGGAATAAAAACGATCTCAATTACGCAAGTTACCTCAGCAACGAAGCCATAAACATGGCAAATTCAAATAACTTCCCCCAGGCTCTCGAATTAGCAAACAAAGCCATTGATATTTTCAAAGCCCATGGTGATACAGCGAGCCTGAATTATGCCCGTCTACTTGCCAACACAGCACAGTTCGAAAAGCATTTGGAGAGATATAAGCCTGCTATCTCTCTATGGAATCGAGCCGTTACCATTTTTGAGAATATCGAAGGGAGTAAAAGTGTGAACTACATAAGTTGCATGAGCGAGATATCGGCAGCCTATACTCACATCGGAGATCTTAACAAAGCCACCGATATTGACGAAATTTTACAAGACGCTGTTTCCTCACAGGCACTAAAAGCAAACCGAAACTATGCATATACTCTCATGCATCAGGCTGCGAATATGGCAGAAGATGGGAATTACCATCAAGCCACACTACTTCAACAAAAGGCACTCTCAATCTTTCGCACCCGCCATGAAACTACAGACGAAGCATATGCATTAAACGAACTCTCTAATTATCTTTATCACACTGGGAAACTACAAGAGGCTATAGACTCCTGTAGCAAAGCACTGAGTCTATATGAGCAGATACCAGACGAAAAAGAGAAGTATGCACTGACATTAAATAATCTATCCATATATTACTATGAGGCAAAGCGTTTCGACGATGCCCTTTCTGCCAGTAAAAAGGCTATTGTGCTCTTCGATAAGTATGACTTGCCACATTCATCGTTTTACACTAAAATCCTTACAAATCAAAGCCTTTTTGAGGCTACACGTGACAGTTTAGACATTGCCATCTCCCTCAGCACAGTTGCCGACAGCATCCAACGTGAACTCTTAGGTGAAATCCATCCAGACAACGTCGTACTACGATTTAATCTTGCCAATTACTTCCTGGAATCAAATAAAACAGACGAAGCACAACGTTTTTTCCATGATGCACTGACAACGCAAATGCTACATGTCCGTAACAACTTCTCCCACTTTTCCTCACGCACAAGAGAACAATACTGGAACGCAAAGAATTATATTTTCCATTCCGCACCCTACATGGCATGCAGAATGGAGGACAATGATTCGGCTCAAGTTGATGCGTACAATGCATTACTATTTGCAAAAGGGCTGTTACTCAACTCAGAGATTGATTTCAACAATCTTCTTGCCAATGCCTCAAATCCAGAACTACAGGAGAAACACAAAGCATTTAGAGAACTCCACAATGAGATGGAGGGCATTTGGCGTCATTCGACCAAAGAATCGTAAGAACGTTTGCCAAAACTAATCGCAGAATTAAATCATTTGGAACGTGAACTAATGAAGGATAGCAAAGAGTTTGGCGA
>X129_Alpine_Ibex__coassemble_114_pt1 | contig 10860 bp, 6 predicted proteins | sample X129_Alpine_Ibex__metabat2_low_PE_007 | metagenome-assembled genome bin X129_Alpine_Ibex | reverse complement strand
GTCTCATCCCCCTGCGAGGATGTGGATTTGTCTGTTACTTCAGGATCTTCTTACCGTTGACGATATTGATGCCCTTCTGTACCTTCTGTATGCGCTGGCCGCTGAGGTTGTAGATAACCGCGTTAGCCTCAACGTTAGCCTCAACGCCGCTTATGCCAGTTGCATCGCCACCCTCGAAGCCATAGAAACTCTTGACGCCGTTGGCGGCAAAAATCTCAAGGTAACCCTTGCCTGCAGCAATAGTGCTGCCTGCCTTAACCTGGTAGAAACCAATGCCCTCGGCACCGTCGGCAAGAACATACTGTGTGCCGTCGGCAACAACGTCGGCAACCGCAGCCTTCAGGTCGTTGCCGGAAACCTTCTCGGCATATTCTCCTGCATAGACAAATAGGTATGTGTTGGCAGCAGCCTTAACCACAACAGCCTCGCCGGCAGGAATAGCATTCTCAATGGGTTCGAGGTGAGCCTTTTCGCCATTCAACTGGACAGCGAACACCTCAACACCTTCGGGAATCTCAAGTTCCTCCTCGGCAACAAATGTTGCATAACCAGTCTCGGAAACAGAAACCTCTTGAGCAGGGAACCTGTAAACCATGTAATTAAGCACAGGATACTGGCCAACCTTGACAAACGACCAGATCTTCGTCATGTCCCAACCAAGCGTCTCAGCATAGAAACTCTTGCAAGTTGCCTGTTCGTCAGATACCTGCATGCCATTTTCGTCGTCCTTCTGATTCAGAAACTTCTCGCCCGTGCTGTAAACAGTACTCTCCAAAGTATAGTTGTTGGAGTATATACCCTGGCGGCCACAAGTGTTGATGATGGCATAAGTATTACCACCGGAAACAGAAGGAGCAGCCACCATGTTGTTACTGAAGACGGGAAGAGGATCAGCATCACCATCAATGCGGGAAACAAGACCGCTGGCATCACCCTCTGCATTTGTAACTGTACCGGCGAAGAGGTTATTTTCAACAGTCACACTCAACACGGTGCCAACCAGACCACCAGCCTGATATTGGCGAGAAACAATGTCTGCATCGGAGAAGTTGTTGGAGATTGTAGTTCCACCGGCAGCATTGGCAGCAATGGCAGCCACATGGTCCCAACCCTCAACGTAAGAGTCAACAACCGCACACATCTTGAGAGATGAGTTCTGAGCATTACCTACCAAGCCACCGGCATTGTTGTGGCCAACAACCTTAGCATTCTTGAGCAAAACCCTCATAATGCCTGCTCCGCTTGTATAGCCAAAGAAACCTACATTGTTTGCCTCCACATCATCAAAGACAAAGCCACTGATAGTATTGCCCTGACCATCGAACCAACCCTTGTAAGGATTGTCCTCTGTGCCAATAGGAGCAGGCATCTCAGCCTCTGTCAACTCGATGTCGGCAGTCAAGACAGCATCCAAGTCGCCCTTTCCACCGTTGACACAATTACTGAAGAGAACCAGTTGGGAAGCAGTGGACAACTGATAAACGCCATCAACCACAGGAGTAGCCTCGTTCAGTTCAACGAAATACATAGAACCCTGGAGGATTATGTACAAAGCAGTACATTCGTTGTAGAGCAAAGTCAACTTCACAGCGTCGGCAGTGGTCTTCAGTTCCTCGAATTTCTCCAAGAATGTTGCCAACTCATCCTCATACTCCTGTTCGATAGGTCTTGTCGTATCGAAGTCCTTAAACGCATCAACCATAGGCTGACGCATCGTCTCGAACTCTTCCTTCGTACAGAGATACATCTCGGACATTTGTGTTCCGTCGCCACGTTGGTGTGAGTCTTTCACAACAACCATATAGTAATAGTAGGGTTCATTCACGCCCTTATTGAAGTCGAACATTGCAGGATAATAGTTCTCCATAGGCAGATATTCTTCTGTAATGTCAACTCTTTCGTCCAACAGTGTCCACTTGGATACGTCGTTAGTTACGTCGCTATATGAATTGAAGTTGCAGCCATAGACAGACCATGTCTTCCAGTTACGGCCAGTATAACTTTTAGTATCGCCACCAGTCACAAGTTTATAGAAGTACGGGGCGAAGGCATCCTTGACGCGGAAAATGATATATTGCTCTGCATTGTCAGAGGCGAAGTGTGCGCCCCACTTTGTTGTCTCCTGGCCATCAATGAGATTCTTGGCAGGACTGTCGCCCCAGCAAGAGGAAGAGGCAATGAAGATATCGTTTTCGCCTGCAAGATACTGGTTCATCAAGCCTTCGAGGACGTCCATTTTTCTAAGGGCATCCTGGAAAGCAGTATAGTCTCCTGATTCAACAGCCTCTGACACGATTCCTTCCAGGCTGTCGTATATGGCCTTATATTCCTTGTAGAGGGGATATTCTACTCCGAGCGATTGGGGGTCATAGGGCTGCATTGTATTGATCATTGCAGTGTAGTATGCCTTTATTTCGTTGGTAAAGTCTTCCATTGTGTATGATTCGTCTTCTGCATCGATAGTGCCGGTGACGTGGAATTCGCCAATCTGTGTCCATCCAGTACTCTTCATTGCGTCGAGTTGCAGTCTGAGATAGACATACTTTGATGCTGGGATATCTTCAGGAATGGTGAACTCGAAAGTCTTGTGGTTAGCGTTCTGGATTGTGGCGTCGTCAACCACTTTGGTAACGGTGACCCAGGTTGTGCCGTCGTACGAACCTTCTATTCTCCAACTTTTGGGAGCGCGGTCTTTATAACTGCCGTCGTCGTTGGTGGTGAAGGAATAACTCTTTACTGCATGGGGCTTGCCGTCGGCGGTTTTGATGGTGAGCCAGTTTCCGGCGAGGTTATTGCCTTCCCACTTGGGATTGGACTTTCCGTCGCAAGCCTTCTGCGAGTTGTTGTCGGAAGAAGCATACCAGTTGTATTCTGCTACGGGTTTTGTTTCGTAGAGGAACTTGAACTCGGAGAACTGGATGATGCTTCCGTTGCCTACGTTGAGGACAATCTTGAAGTATTTGTAGGCTGTGGTGCTGGTGCCTTTATCGCAGAAGAATCGTTGTGTGTGTATTTGTTGTTCTTTTGGATAAAGTCGTTCCTGCCCAGATTAGATAGCGTTACCCATCCTTCGGCGTCTGCATTGGAGGCAACGGATTCGTCGTTTGTTCCGTATACTGTCCAGCGTTTGCAGAGGCGATAGCCTTGTGCGCCATTTTCTGCATTGTCGTTGCCTGTGGTCCATTCGTAGCCCCAAAGATAGACGGGTTCTGAGGCTGTTACGAGTGCATAGACGCCATCGTTGGCATTGCCACAATACTTTGAATCGGCATTGTCATCGAAGAGTTTTTGAATACCCTCACCCTCACCATACTTTGCTCCTGCAGTACAGGTGAAAGTTACCTGTGCAGACATTGTTGCTGCCATTGCTAAACCGGCAGCGAGACTTAATAGTTTTTTCATTAGTTTATAAATTTGTTTAAGGTAAAAATGTAGTCTGTCTATATACGGACACGCGTTTGTATGCATGCAAAATTAAATAACTTTTAGCAATTCCGCCACCACAAAGCGTAAAACTTTCGTATTTTTTTGTGTTTTTCGTTCTCTACTGAAGAATTTCTGCTGTTTTTCGAGGTCCGACGACCTCTTATGTTGGCATTTGTAGAATACGGCGATGTCATTTTGAGAGTTTCGTTTCGGCTGGAAGGATAGTGTTGTGATTTGTGGCAAACAAACAGCATTATTTGTAAACATTTTTGCAGGCATCGAGTACTGCGACGGCCATTTTTTTTTTTTTTTTCACTCAAGGATTGAAAACGAGGAAAAGAAGGCCGTTTTTAGGACAAGCAGAGAATCAGCCACTTACAGAGCCTCGCCATTCGGCATGGAGTTAAAAACATCCCATTTCATCGGGAGAAATCGGTTAAAACGGCATGATTTTACACCAGAAAGCCTGTGGTTTTCCAGCCGGAATGGTGTGCCTTGTCGAGGGACTTGGCAGTGGATGTTGGGCAACTCGGCGTGCCTTGTCGGGCAACTCGGCTCTGGAAGTAGGGCGTTTCGGTGAGGCTGGTTTCAATTTTCTGTAAAGTTTTTTCCATGACGTAAACGAGGTAAAGCGGCATGAACCATGAAAAAAAGTGATGGTTTCACTGCCTTATAATCTCCGTTTTTTGTACCTTTGCAAGCAGATTCGCACACATCGGTGAGCCGTAAGGGCTGGCCTGTCCTCGGAAAGACCGAGGCAAAAACGTCGTTTGGCAACAACCGAACAGGTGCGACAAAGAACTTAAAAACAAGAACATACATCATGACACTACTACTTACCATCAGCCGCTGGCTGGCTCGCTACACGAGTCTTTTCATCATCGTTGTTGCCATTGTTGCGTTCCTCGCTCCGGAAACCTTTGCATGGGTGCAGGAGGGACAGCGCGCCTCAGTCATTCTGGGGCTTATCATGCTGACCATGGGCTGCACACTCTCTGCCAAAGACTTCCGCATCCTGCTGTCGCGCCCCATGGATATCTTTGTCGGAACCATGGCACAGTACACCATCATGCCCATTGTGGCATGGATGCTGGCTCGGTTTTTCCATCTCGATGCGTTCCTGACGGCAGGCATCATCCTCGTTGGCTGCAGCCCCGGCGGCGTGAGCAGCAACCTTATGAGTTTCCTTTGCAAGGGCGATGTGGCATACAGCGTAGGTATGACAACCGTCAGCACCTGCCTTTCGCCCTTCGTCACGCCCTTGCTTGTGCTTTGGCTGGCAGGCGCAGAGATTGAAGTCGATGCCTGGGGAATGTTCCAAAACATCTTGCTCGTGACACTCCTCCCCGTTGCGCTCGGCGTCGCCTTCAACTACTTTCTGGGCAAGAGGGAAGACTTCCGGCAGATACAAGGCATCATGCCCGGCATCAGCGTACTGTGCCTGGCCTGCATCGTGGGCGGCGTCATCTTCACAGTCCACCCGCAACTTCAGGAAAAAGGGCTGAAACTCATCCTGCTGACACTTGCCGTTGTCACTCTGCACAATGGTGCCGGCTACCTGTTGGGCTACCTCGTTGGCAAGGCGTTCCACTTCGACACCGCCAAACGACGCACGCTCTCCATCGAAGTAGGCATGCAGAACGCAGGCATGGCAACCGTGCTGGCACGCAACTTCTTCGCATCGCCCGCCATGATAGCCATGAACCCGATGGCAGCCCTCGCCGTAGTTCCGTGCGCCATCTCCTGCGCCTACCACAGCATCTCCGGCACCTTGCTGGCAGGTTTCTTTGCATGGCAGGACGAAAGAAAGGCACGGCATCAGCAGTCATAACCAAACAACCAGACCCATCAGACTATAACATAAAAGTCGGCAGAAACGAAAGAGAGGCAAGCGAACCATCGCTTGCCTCTCTTGATCGTCAACTATAAAGTTGAAGACGGATTACTCGTCCACCTTGATACGTACGTTACGATACCATACGTCGTCGCCATGGTCCTGGAAAGCGATGTAGCCACCGTCCTTCTGACCCTGAACAATCATCATGTCGTAAGCAGCAGGGAAGTCGCCACCCTTGCAGAACTTGCTGCCATCGAGCATTTCCTTCCACTTCGGAGTCCAGAGGTGATACTCCAGAACCTCCTCGCCATTCTGGTAGTGCCATACAGAACCCTTGAAGACACGAATCTTCACGGTGTTCCACTCGCCATAAGGCTTCGCATTCTGAGGAACAGCAGGAATCATGTCGTAGAGAGACGCAGCCTGACGGTTGCCATCCTTACCCTGGTTGGCATCCTCGTGGTTGGCATTGTCGAGCACCTGGTACTCAGAGCAAGACTGCCAGATGGGGAGGTAGTTGCCGTCCTTACCCTTAGCCTCCTGGGCCAGGTAGAAGATACCGGAATTACCACCCTTGCTGATCTTATACTCGCACTCGAAAGTGAAATTCTTGAACTTGTGAGCGAAGAGAAGATCGCCACCGCCCTCTACTTGAGCCTCGCCAGTGCCGCTACCTACCAAGTGGATGCAGCCGTCAACACTCTCCCAACTTGTGGGAACAGCGTCCTGGCCATAGCCACGCCAACCGTCGAGGCTGGTGCCATCGTAAAGAACATAGTATCCGTCAGCATCAACCTTCAACTTGGAAAGGTCATACTGTTCGTTGTCAACGATAGTGGCACTGTCCTTAGGAGCATTGGGATCCTGCTTCTCCACACAGTTCTGACAAGCCTCGCAGTCACAGTTACACTTGTTCTGACCACAGCAAGCAGTCAGGAACATTGCCGCCATAGCAGCAACATAAACGATAGATTTCTTCATATTACTATATTTATATATAATTAAAAGACACTATAACCCGCCCCCCAAACCGGGAGGCGGGACTATAAAAGTTACTTCCAATCACTCAAATCCTGAGGATTCTCTATCACAGAAGGAATCTTCTCGAAGATAGCCTTGATGCGGGCGTTGTCGAACTTCGGACGACGGTCGTAGAAGTAAATACCGTTCTTCTCCTGCTCTACGTCAGTAATCTGTGTGTAGCAGAAACCGGTAACATACTTACAAGCCATAATAGCATCGATCTCCTTCTCCAGAATCTGATAGAAATCCTCCAAAGTATCGATGTTCGCACCATAACCCCAAGAGTTGGCACGCTCTTCCTTCGGAATCCAAGGCAGACCACCGAACTCGTCAATCATATAAGGCTGGCCATTGAACTTCGCTAACCAATCCTTGCCACCCATATTGCGGTAAGGCTCTACACCTGCCTTGATAGTATGGTTAGCAACCAAGCGATCGTATTCACGAGTATAGTCGTGCACACTCCAAATGTCTGTCTTAACATGACCATCACCGCTGGCATCGTTCACAGGACGAGTGGGGTCGATAGCCTTTGTCAAGTTATAAAGGTCGTTGACGAAACGAACATATACGCCGTCACGAGCGCCCCAAGTCTCATTCAAAGGAGTCCAAGTAACAATGCTGGGATGGTTGCGGTCACGAACAACCTCGTCTGCCCACTCTGTCAAGAAGTTGCGAACAGCCTCCTCGTTGTTTACATCCAAGCCCCAGCTTGCCTGCTCTGCCCAAGTGATATAACCCAACTTGTCGGCCCAATAGAAATAACGCTCCTCAAAGACCTTCTGGTGCAGACGGGCACCATTGAAACCAACCTCCTTACTCATCTCAATGTCACGACGCAAAGCCTCATCGCTGGGAGCCGTCCAAATACCATCGGGATAGTAACCCTGGTCAAGAACAAGACGCTGGAAGTAAGGCTTATTATTAAGGTAGAAGTAACCACCTGCCAAATGAATCTTACGCATTCCGGCATAAGACTTCACCTCGTCAATAACATTGCCTTCTGCATCGCGTACCGTGTAAGTCACATCATAGAGATAAGGCGTTTCGGGAGTCCAAAGTTTAGGCTTCTTGATTGGGAGTACAACAATCGTATTGTTTGTTGCAGGAGCAGTGCGAGAAGAAACAACCTTCTTGCCGTCGAAAACCTGAACGGTAAGAGTATTGCTATTACTCTCTTCATAGAACTCCGGACGAACAACCAGTTGCTGCTGGTCGATATCAGGAGTTGCAAAAACCTGCTTCAGAGCCTGAGGATTAACAGCCTCCATCCACACAGTCTGCCAAATACCTGTAACACGAGTATAGTTACAGCCTGCACTATAGAAACCAATACTCTGCTTGCCGCCGGGCTGCTTGCCGCCACGAAGAGCGTCCTTAACCATAACAACAAGGTTAGCACTTTGTCCCGCCTTAACGAACTTCGTTACATCGAGAGAGAAAGAAGTGCCCGCGCCATAATGTCTGCCAACAAACTTGCCGTCAATATAAATGGCAGCCTCATAATCGACTGCACCAAAATTAAGCAGAATGTTCTTGCCTGCCCAGTCCGCAGGAACATCAATGCTGCGCTGATACCAGAGGCAAGGAATAAAGTCCGTGTACTGAACGCCAGAAAGACTACTTTCAGGGCAGAAAGGAACGGTAATCTTTCCATCGAAACCCTTACTGTTGCGCCAACCCTTATCAGTACCTGTTTGACCGAAGTCGAAACTATAACTCCAAGTACCGTTAAGGTTTACCCAATCTGCACGTTCAAACTGAGGACGGGGATACTCACTGCGGGGAATGTCCACCGCCTTCGCTGTGCTGCTCAATCCGAGCAAAAGAGATGCTGCTGCGAGCACCTTGTTTAAATGTTTCATCATAATTTTATTTTAGGTTAATAAATTGAGATTGTTGTTTTATTTCTTCAAAACATTCCTTCGAAAGGATCGCCCTGGACAGTTTTCTTCGGGGCAATCACCTCCTTCTTATACAATTTCTGCAAAGCATTTAGCGCTTGGCGAAGTTCTTCGCGCAGACTTTCAGGGGCAAGGATTTCCACACTCGTTCCCATGCCGAGGATGACATTCAGCAATACATCGCTCATTGGCAACTCTACCTGAATGGTCACGGTTCCCGCCTCTGCATCTGTACTGCGTTGCAGGATTTCGGGAGACCCGAATTTAAAGCGTACAGCCTCCTCATCCTTTGAGATACGTAATGTGACTGGTATCATTTCCCCTTCTGGCAGAACTGGCAACACCGGTGTCGCCTCCTCCTTGTCGTACTTAAGGAACGATGCAGCCTTGAGCAACGGGTTCTTCCATTCGAGATTGATGTAACGAAGTATTCGTTTATGTCCACGGCGGAAACGTGGCTCGAGGCGAGCGCCTTTTTGTACGAAGTATGCGACATCGTTCTGCAGCATACGTTTGCTACAACTGAATTCGCGATTGACTGCTTTAAGGCGGGTGTTTACATAATGTATCAAACTTCGCGTATTGCCGGTCTCGTTGGTTTTCGTTCGCTCTCCCATGAAATACTCCATCACAGGATCTCGAAGAGCCTCGTCGAGAATCATCCAACGGAGGCGTTGCAAGTCGTTTTGTATCATATTATGAAGATTATGTGTTTCGGTTAGAAGTTTTTGAGGAATTCCGGTATTTTCCTGAATGTTTCCGACATACGGCGGAATATGGTTTGCTGCGGTGCATTGAAGACTTTGTGAGCATTGATTGTGTAAGAACCGGAGCCAAGGAGCAGGCATATGTCATTCCCCTCTACCTCTGCGCTTGCCCAGCGCAGGCTCTGCATTCCTTGCACGGTGTAGCCGCTGGGAATATGCACGCGGGCTGTTGTGTTTGCAGGGATATCTATTTGCCAGACGATTCCTTCTTCTGTGCGTTGCCATTCGCTCTTGACCATGCCGTAAGGTGTTGTGTGTGTGGCGCAAACGTGGTTCAAGTCTTCTGGCAGGTAGAGTTGCATGTCCAGTTCTTTATAGGCACGGCTAAGGGATGCCTGGCGTATGCCTGCCAAGTCGGCATACATCCAGAGGAGAACATCACCCAGCAGCATGACATGATTGCCGCTGTTCATGGCTGGGTCGGCAGTGTCGCCGTTCCAAAGTTCCCAGATAGTAGTGGCACCTTTCCCTATCATGTAGCCAAAACTGGGGTAGTCTTTCTGCAAGATGATCTGCATGGCCTGGTCGAGATGTCCGCGGTGCGTCAGGCAGGTCATGAGGTGTTGCATGCCGATCACACCGCAACTGACATGATTTTTATATGTTTTCTCTGTTACATCGACGATGTTTTGCAGCACACGCTCCTCTTCTCCTTCCGGCACAAGACCGAATTCCAGGGAGAGAAGGTTTGCTGTAACAGTATTGTTGGAATAGCAACCTGTCTCGGCATTAAAGAAGTGTCGGTTGTATGCCTCTTTCAGTTTTGCCTGACGGCGGTCGTAGTCCATCATATCCGGCTCTATGCCAAGAGTCATTGCCATCTGCCCCATCATGGTCAGCATACTGTAGTACATGGCGGAGGAAATGAGTTTTCCGTCTGTCCGGCGAGAGGGGTCCTGGCTGTGAATGAGGTCAAGACGTTCAGGAGGCATACACCAGTCGCCGTAGCAGTTGGTCGGGACGAGTCCATCCTCGAGGTTCTTGTCCAGATAACGCATGTATCTCTGCAAGAACGGGTAGTATTGTGTCACAGCATTTATGTCGTTGTAGCGACGCAGGAGCATGAATGTTGCATAGACTGAGAGTGCGCCCCAGGCGACATCCTTGTTTCTAACCACCCAGTAGGCCGGTGCTACGTCGGCAATGAGGCCTTCTTCGTCTTGCGTATCGGCAACATCTTGCAGCCACTTATAATAGAGTGCGCCATTATCCAGGAGCAGGTTTTCGCCATAGCATCCCATGGCATGATCGCCCAGCCAGCCCATTCTTTCGTCGCGTTGGGGGCAGTCTGTGGGCATACCATGATAGTTGCCAATGATGCCCCAGTATGCGTTTTGGTGTAATTGGTTGAGCAATTCGTTGTCGCACCAGAAGGTACCCTGGTCGTCCATGAAGTCGTAAATGACATAACCTGTGATGTCCGATGGTTTAGGAGTAGAGGCGGCACCGGTTATTTCCACATAGCGGAAGCCCTGATAGGTGAGTTGTGGCTGATAGGTGAACACACCGTCGGTGGCGGGGATGTACGTGTCGGTGCAGTTTGCCGAGCGCAGATTGGCAACGAAGATGCGGTTGGAGTCGTTCGGCTCGAGTATTTCTGCATGGCGAATGACTACTGGTGTGTCCTTTTTGCCTGCGAGGCGGACGGAGACTTGTCCCACCATGTTTTGCCCCATGTCGATGATGATGCGTCCGTCGTCCGTGCGTCGGATGCTTTTGGGCTTCAGTTCTTTTTGGATGCGCATGCCGTTGCAGGGCTGTGGACATACGATGCCTGTGGGGCTTTGCATCTTCTCGGCCTGTTTCCAGGCACTGTCGTCGAAGAAGGGCATCTGCCAATTCTTCATTTCGCGTGCTGCCTCGTAGCGTTCTCCGTTCCAGAGGTTATTGCGTTGTATAGGGC
>X129_Alpine_Ibex__coassemble_113_pt1 | contig 10869 bp, 8 predicted proteins | sample X129_Alpine_Ibex__metabat2_low_PE_007 | metagenome-assembled genome bin X129_Alpine_Ibex | reverse complement strand
CCTACTACGTTGCGGGTGAAGAGTACGTCGAGGTGGTGTTGTGCGGTGTTCAACTTTGGGTTCCAGAATTGTTGTTCTCCGCCGTAGATGCCTTCTTGGGTCATGATGTGCGGATAGGTGCGGCGTAGGCCAGAAGGACGTGTGCAGCCGTGGAGGTTGACGAGCATGTGGTGTTTGGCTGCTGTCTGGTAGAGTTTTTCCATTCGTGCCATGGCTTCTTTCGATTCGTCTTCCCAGAAGTCGACTTTGATGCCTTTGATGCCCCACTCTTTCCACTGTTTCAGTGTTGCATCCATGTTCTCGTTTGAGAAGGCTTTGCTATAGATGAGTCTGGAGTCTCCCCAGAGCAGACAGTCCACGCCCTTGGCGTTGGCGTTGTTGACGAAGGTTGGGAACCAGGAGTTGTTCCAGCCTGCATCGATGAGATAGTAGTTCCATCCCATGTCGGCTGCCAGTTCGCAGTGAGCCCACTCGCCTTTGTGCAGGCTGCCATAGGTGTTTGTTATTTCGCTTTTTCCGCCGTCGGAGCCTCCCCAGTACCAGGCAGAGACGCCTGGCTTAATCCAACTTAGGTCGGTCATCTCGGTAGGTGGACAGAGATTCTCGGTCATTGTGGTCTCGAAGATAGTCTTCGGCGAGCCGCACACCACCATTCGCCAAGGCGTTTGGGTAGGCAGGGTGCAAGTGATGCGATGCATCTTGTCCTCGGCATAATCCTTTGTCTGACCTGTCCAGCTGTATGAGAACTCGCCTTCCGTTTCCTCGGCTTTGGTGAGCGAAGTGCAGAAGGTGCCTCGGCAGTCGGCTTCGGAGATGAGGAGATAGTCGTTGCCGTTATGGACGAGGGTAGGGGAGTTGTATCGTGCGTCGCCTGTCTGGAGGAGTGTTTGCCAGTTGTCGTATTGTGTATAGAGTCCTTCGTAGGGGTAGTTAGGGTCGTTGCCACCCGAGTTTCCCAAGAAGCGGCAGGCCGTAGTGCTCTTGATGTTTGCCACACGAATGCGGCTCGCCTCGTCGATAAGTGTAGCGGAAGTGTGTCCGCCATACTTTGGGAGAAGATACCGGAAAGCAAAGCCGTCGTCGTAGAGGCGGAACAGGACATTCATCCTCCAAGTGTTCCTCTTCATTGTAAGTGTGAGGGTGTTGCAGTGGTCGCGGTATTGGCTGCGTTTGCCCACGGGCAGGATGTAGCTGTCATCAACGGTGCCGGAATCCACCTCCACCAGTTCCAGACTTTCCGTGAGGTTGCTGGTGGAGAGTTTCAGCCCGAGAGGCGACTTGGAGACGAGCATTCTGCCATCTCGGCTGACAGAGTATGAGAGTTTGCCATCTGTAAAGGAAACGGTGGCTTTCAGGCTTCCGTCGGGCGATGTGGCAACGAAATCTTCGGCACACAAAACGGCAACTTGCATCAGGGCAAGGCCAAGCAGGAGTTTTTTCATTTGCATGGTCTGTGGGTTCAAACTGCTGCAAATCTACGAAAAAATCGTGGAATAATTGCCTCTTGCTGACCGAAATTATCAGCCTTGCCAGCCTGTTGCTCCGGAAAGGTTAACCTGTTTCGCCAACAAGGTTAACCTTTCCGGCCATAATGCTTAACCTTTCTGCCCATAATGTTTAACCTATTTTGGGCGAAAGATTAGGTAGTGTCGGAGGAAAGTCATATCTTTGCAGACAACAGGCCATAATGTGGCAGACGGGAAGGATGATTTTATGGGTAAAACAACTTTAAGGAGGCTTGCCTCCACGCTCTTGCTTGTTGCCTCGACGGCAGCCGCATCGCTGGCACAACAACCGCTCCTGTGGGGCGACCAGAAGAACAACACGTACAAGAACCCGGTTCTCAATGCCGACTACAGCGACCCCGATGTGGTGTGCGTGAACAATAAATACTACATGGTAGCGAGCGACTTCCACTTCATGGGAATGCAAGTGCTGGAGTCGTCCGACCTGGTGAACTGGCGCATCATCAGCCAAGTGTACGACCGCCTCGAACTGCCCGGCTTCGACACGAACAGCCAATATGGCGGCGGCTCGTGGGCTCCGGCCATACGCCACCATAACGGACGCTTCTACATCTATTTCTGCACACCCTACGAAGGCCTCTTCATGTCGACAGCCGAAAAGCCCGAAGGGCCCTGGACACCCTTGCACTGCGTGAAAGACGTAAAGTACTGGGAAGACCCATGCCCGTTCTGGGACGAGGATGGGCAAGCCTACCTCGGGCGCAGCCAACTGGGCGCAGGCCCCATCATCATACACAAAATGAGCCCCGACGGTACCAGACTGCTCGACGACGGCGTGACCGTCTATGAAGGGCCCATTGCCGAAGGCACAAAATTCCTCAAGCGCAACGGATACTACTACCTCGTCATCCCCGAAGGAGGCGTCAGCAAAGGCTGGCAAACCGTGCTCCGCTCAAAAAACATCTACGGCCCCTACGAACGACGCATCGTACTGGAACAAGGCACAACAACCATCAACGGACCACACCAGGGAGCACTCCTCCAACACAACGACGACACATGGTGGTTCATGCACTTCCAGGACACACAGCCCCTGGGCAGAGTCGTACACCTCCAACCCGCACGCTGGAAAGACGACTGGCCACTCGTAGGCACAGACATAGACGGCAACGGCATAGGCGAACCGGTACCCGTATGGACCGCACCCACACAGACAACAACAACATTCCTGCCGGCAAGCACCGACGAATTCTCAGCAGAACAACCCTACTGGATAGGCCAAAAACAACGGCAACTCGGGCCACAATGGCAGTGGAACCACAACCCCGTGGACACCGCATGGAACCTCACCGAACGACAAGGATGGCTCACCCGCCACATACTGCCTGCCACCAGCATCAAAGACGCACGCGGAACACTCTGCCAAAAAACAATGGGATACAAAAGCGAAGCGACAACACGCATCGACTGCTCGCAACTTCGCGACGGAGACCACACAGGACTACTCTGCATGGGAAAAGAATTCAAAGGAATAGGCGTCTGCAAAAAAGGCAACAGACACATCTACATAGAAGACGACGGCAAGCGAACCATACTGGAACCATGCAGAAAAATCGTCTATCTGCGAATCACAATCGACAGCAAGCAGAACATGCACCAATTCTCCTACAGCACCGACGGCAAACATTACACACCCGTCGGGCAGCCATTCTCCATGCACAACGGACACTGGAAAGGCGCACATATAGGACTCTATGCCTACAACCCGACAGAATCACAAGGCGGAAAAGTCCAGACAGACTACTTCCGATACAACATACTCAAGTAAACACACCTCGCCATATCCTATGGACAAGAAAGGCAAAGAACAACAATCGAAACAACAAACATATAATACTATGAAAAAAATACACCTCCGAGGGCTTGCCATCATGTTGCTCCATGCCCTCACAATTGCTTCAGCCCATGCCTCTACGAACTATGCCCGCCTTGTCAACACACTCATCGGCTCGGGAACGACCAACGGCCTGGCTTCCGGTTATATCTGCCCGGGTGCCACATATCCGCATGGCATGGTGCAGTTCACGCCTACCTACTTCGAAAAGAATGCCGGCTTCGTGGCAAACCAGTACAGCGGAGGTGGCTGCGGCAACTTGGGAAACTTCCCCATGTTCCCCCTGAAAGGCAAACTCACAGCCTCGCCTGGCAACATGCGCACACCCGGCTACACCGTAACCGACGAACAGGGGCACGCAGGCTATTACCGCGCGAAAGTGAACGGCGACGTACTGGCAGAACTCACAGTTGCCGAACGCTCCGGCATGGGACGCTTCACCTTCCCCTCCGACGCCCGCCACGGTACCGTCATCATCGGTTCGGGCATCGCATCGACACGCATCAGCCAAGCCGCCGTCTGCATGACAGATGACAGCCATTTCGAAGGATATGCCACAGGTGGAAGTTTCTGCGGCGAAGCATATCCCACACCTTATAAAGTCTACATTGCAGGCGAATTCAGCCGCCCCTCATGCGAACGCGGCATCTGGCGACAAGACAAAATTCTCGCCGGCTCCAACTTCGCAGAAGGACCCAACTCGGGATTCTGGTTCACCTTCAATGCCGAACAGGAGAAAACACTACTCTACCGCTTCGCCCTCTCTTATGTCTCCATAGAAAACGCAAAGGAAAACCTCAAAGCCGACAAACTCGGATGGGACTTCGACGACGTGGCAACACGAGCAGAAAGCAAATGGAACGAATGTCTTGGACGCATCGAAGTGGACGGTACAAACCAAAGCCGTAAGCAACAATTTTACACACATCTCTACCACGCACTGATACATCCAAGCCTCGCAAGCGATGCAAACGGCGAATACATGGGAGCCGACGAACGCATACACAAGTCTCGTTCACGCCAGTACACCGGCTTCAGCAACTGGGACACCTATCGCACACAAACACAACTGCTCGCCATGCTCGAACCAGATGTCGCAGCCGACATCGCCCAATCGCACATCGACTTCGCCGTCCAGGGCGGGGGCTCCTTCCCCCGATGGGTGGTTGCCAACTGGGAAACCGGCATCATGGAAGGCGACCCCTCGAGCATCATCGTCGCAAACACATGGATATGGGGAGCCAAAAACTTCGACACACAAACCGCCATCCAAGTGATGCGGCGCGGAGCAGAAGTGCCCGGAGCCAAATGCCAGAACTACGAAACACGCCCCGGACTGCAAGTCTATCTCGAAACAGGCAACATGGATGCATCCGTCCAACTGGAGTATATGTCGGCAGACTTCGCCATCTCCCGATTTGCCCACGAAGCACTTGGCGACAGAGAACTCTCCGAAGAATACATGAAGCGCACCCGATTCTGGAAACGACTATATAATCCCGATGTAAAATGGATACAGTCGCGCAATGCCAACGGCAGTTGGAAGCCACTGTCACAAGGGTTCCGTGGGGCAACATACAAAGACTTCTTTTGGATGGTCCCCTACGATATAGACGGACTCATACAGATAATTGGTGGCCGCGACTCTGCCGAAGTGCGACTTGAGGAGTACTTCCGTCGGCTCGATGCTGATTACCACGAGGATTGGTATGCTTCTGGAAACGAACCTTGCTTCGGCTTTCCCTGGTTGTATAACTGGTTAGGCCAGCCCTGGAAAACGCAGGAAGTCATTAAACGTGTATTGAAGGAAATCTATCTCGACGTGTCAGATGGTTTGCCGGGCAACGATGATCTTGGTGCAATGGGTGCATGGTATGTTTGGGTAAGCCTCGGGCTTTATCCTGAAATACCAGGCGTGGCAGGTTTCGCCTTAAGCACTCCCTCGTTCCCTTATATATGTATACATCTACCTAACGGCAAGGAAATTGTCTCGGAAAGCACTCAAGACGGCAAGCCATACATCACCTCTATGCGTCTCGATGGCAAGCCTGTCAATGGAACATGGATACCTTGGGAACAACTTTCCGAGGGTGCGCATCTCAAATACAACACTTCCGACAAGCCAAACAGCAAGTGGGGAACACGGGTTGCGCCACCCTCATACAAGTAACCCATGCTCCTGCTTTTGCTACACAACGTACTCGGAGATACTAAAACCTCACCCCCTTTGCTCGCCACATTATGCACAAAATCACACAAATAAATAAGAAAAAAGCAGAAAATGCTTGGCAGAATGAAAAAATGTCGTACCTTTGCAGCCGGTTTGGAAAAAGTCGTCTATTGGAATAGACTAAAAAGGAAAAGAGAGAAATGTCTAAGATTTGTCAAATTACCGGTAAGAAAGCCATGATTGGCAATAACGTGTCGCACTCCAAGCGTCGCACCAAGCGTCACTTCGACGTGAACCTGTTCTCCAAGAAGTTCTTCTATGTTGAAGAGGACTGCTGGATCAGCCTGAGCATCAGTGCTTCTGGTCTGCGCTATATCAATAAGGTAGGACTCGATGCTGCCTTGAAGAACGCCGTGGCCAAGGGTTATTGTGATTGGAAGGATATTCGTGTAATCGGTTAAAGAACGAAGGAGTAACGAAATGGCAAAGAAAGTTAAAGGCAACAGAATTCAGGTAATTCTGGAATGCACAGAGATGAAGCAGAGCGGTCTGCCCGGTACATCTCGCTATATCACCACGAAGAACAGAAAGAACACTCCCGAGCGCCTTGAGCTCAAGAAGTACAATCCTATCTTAAAGAAGGTGACTGTTCATAAGGAAATCAAGTAAATAAAAAAGCAATACTATGGCAAAAAAAGCAGTTGCGACCCTTCAATCGGGCAAAACCGATGGCCGTACATATACTAAGGTTATCAAGATGTTGAAGAACCCCGTGAATGGTTCATACTCTTTCGAAGAGAAAATGGTCCACAATGACTCTGTTAAGGAATTCTTCAAGAACTAAGTTTTAAACAAGATAAGAGGAAGGCGGGTAGCATTGTTGCTTCCCGCCTTTTTCAGTTTCCTGCATCGGTTCGTCGCAGAATGCAGGGAAGAAGCAGAAAAGTCATATAGCAATGGCAGGCTCAAGTCAACCTTTTTTCACCCATACCTTGCCCCAAGGCCTGCGCATCATCTGTGCTCCGGGGCAGACGGATGCCGTCTATATGGGCATTGCCGTCAGGGCCGGCACACGCCACGAACTGGCAAGTGAGAGCGGCATGGCGCATTTCACCGAACACATGTCGTTCAAGGGAACCCAACACCGTTCGTCCCGACAGGTTATCTCCTGCATGGAAAATGTGGGCGGGGAACTGAATGCTTATACGGGCAAAGAGGAAACGGTGTATTATTGTACTTCTCCGAAGCAACACGTGGCCCGTGCCATCGACCTCTTGCTCGACCTTGCCTTGTGCAGCACCTATCCCCAGGAGGAGATGTCGCGCGAGGTTGAGGTCGTCATCGATGAGATAGAAAGTTATCGCGACTTGCCTGCGGAACATATCTATGACGAGTTTGAGAGCCTGATATTCCCGGAACATCCGTTGGGAAGGAATATCCTGGGCGATGCGGAAACACTCCGTTCCTTCCGCACGGCCGATATGGAAGGCTTTGCCCAGCGCTTGTATCACCCCGAGAACATGTTGCTCTACGTTTTGGGCAATGTGGATCCGGAGAAGGTTGTGCGTATGGCAGAAAAAACATGGCACACCATTATCGGCAATAAGCCACACCATTATTGCCAACAAGCCACAGCATTATTGCCAACGAGCCACACCATTATTTCCGACGTGCCACGGGATGTTTCCTGCATCACCCGCAAGAAGGACACACACCAGGCGCATGTCATCATCGGAACACAAGCATTCGGTGCCACCGACCCACGACATTTACATCTCTACTTCATGAGCAATTTGCTGGGCGGACCGGCTATGAGCAGCCGCCTGAACCTTGCCTTGCGCGAACGCAACGGTTTGGTTTATACGGTAGAGAGCAACTGTGTTGCCTACACCGACACCGGATTGTGGTCGGTATATTATGGTTGCGATGTGAAAGACCGGGCCCGTTGCCGTCGGCTTGTCACTCATGAACTGGACCGCCTGATGCAGAAACCGATGTCGCAGCGCACGCTCGATGGTGCTCGCCGCCGCCTAAAAGGGCAGATAGGCATCTCCTACGATAACTTCGAGAATGTGGCTATCGGCATGGCAAAGCGTTATCTGCACTATGGACAAACGCTCTCAAAAGAGCAACTCTTCGAGCGGCTCGATGCCATTACGCCAGAGGATTTGCTCCAGACGGCACAGGCAGTCTTCTCTCCCGAAAGGCTTCTGACGCTCGAATACGTGTAGGCTTACTCTTTTTCTCTTGGGAAAGCCGAGATTCGCAAACGGGCTGCACCCATCGGCACAAGAGTGATGGGAGTCGTTTCCGTTGCACGGCGGGCATACTTTGTAGGCAGGAAGTCGGTCATACCCGTAGCGTCGAATCCCCAAGAGGGTATCTGTCGGCCGACAGCAGTAAACTCAAGTGGAACGTTTTCGAGTGTGAAAGGCAAGTCGTTTTCCGGGTAAGGCTTACGTTGCACACTGAAGTTGACGGGAAGATTCTGCTCGTCGACCACCAGCCCGTAGTTCCATTCGCTTTTCGCACGCAGCACAAAACACGGCCAAAGCGATGCGTCAACACCTTCCTGCCAATGCGAGTCGTCCTGAACGAATTCAGGGTCGCGGCTGTCGTGCTGCTCGTATTCCTCGTCTATCTTCAGCGAAAGCGTGAGCGGTCCATAGTCCACACTGACACACGCCTTGTTCTGTTGCCAGACAGTGGTGCGCACCGTCATGGGGAAACGTATTTGCACAACATCGCCTTCCTTCCACTCTCTCTGGATGCAGGCATAGCGTCCGGCAGCAGCCCCTATGGCCTGGTCTTCGCCATTCACGCAGACAGTTGCGCCTTCTGCCCAGGCCGGAATGCGCAGATAAAGAGGGAAGGCAACATTTTGCTCGGGGTGTAGGGTTAGTGTAATGGTTTCGTCGAAAGGATAATGCGTCTCTTCTTCCATCCGGAGCAATACGCCGTTGCCCACTCGGGCAGTCGTTTCGTTGGCGGCATAAAGCATTGTAGCAAGCCCATTGTCGGCTGTTGCCATGACAAGGTGCTCGGCAAAGTAGGGCCACCCCATGCCATGGTTGTGCTGGCAGCAGCGGGAACTGAACGGACTCATGGAGAGCATGCCTCGCAGGGCATTGTCGATGCTGGGAGCATGGTTCCTCTCGTCGCTGATGGCCATGTTTGCCGATGTGATGTATCTCAGGGAACGCATGTCGGGCATAAGGGCTGCGGGCAGGGAATTGAAGGCGACGTTTTCGCAATGGTCTGCCCAGAAGATGTCGCCGGTAATGCCCATGAGAATTTCGTCGCTTGCCATTTGTTCTACGATGGCACAGGTTTCTGCCCCGTTTCGCGGGTCGTAGTATCCGGCTCGTGCGTTTTCGTCGGCCGCATACATGCCGCCCGGCATCTGTCCGAAACGGTTGCGCATCTCGTTATGGGCGCGGTAGGTGGCTTCAAGCATTTCCTTGTTGCCTGTATACATATAATATGTTGCGGGTTCGCGGAAGCCTTGCGCCACGTTTACGCCGTGGAAGTTTGGCAGGTTGCCTTGCATTGTCCAGTCGGATGTGGCGCGATGTAGTTTGTCGATGAGTGGCAGTATGGACTTATCGCCATTGCGGTTGTAGAGCCAGAGTACGCTCCAGAGGTTGTCGCCGCCGCGTTTTTCTTGCCAGAGTCCTTTCAGGAAATTGTCGTCGGCAATGGTGAGTTCCCATTTGAAGTGTCGGTTCATGGCTGTGAGGACACGTGATGTGCCTGTGGCTTCGTAGTATGTTTGGAGTGCCCAGAGCATGGGCATTTTTGCCCAAAGGTCGGGGCTTGAGCCGTCGTAGCCGTCGGGTCCGAGTCTTCCGTTGGTGCTTTGGTTGTTCAGCACGGCTTTTATCCAGACTTCCACTTCTTTTATCATGGCTTCGTCTTTGAGGATGTATGCCAGGCTGGTGTATCCTCTTAGCCAGTAGGGTACTTCTTCCCATCCGTGGTCGCCTTGGTTGGAGAGCCATTGGTTGTTGTTTTTGTCGAGCCATGCGCTGACGGTTCCGAGTTGTCCGTTGAGTCCGTCGCGTTGCAGTTCGAGGTTTTTGCGCAGCCATCCTTTGGGTTGTACGCTGCCGACGGGCAGTTTCAGGAGTGGTGCTTGCTGCAGTGGTGCGCGGAAGTTTGTGTAGTTTGTGCTGACTTCCTGTCGGTTGGGGCTATCGACGATGGTTGTTGTGGTCTGTGCCTGGCTGGCGATGGAGGGCGTCAGGAGCAGCAGGGCGATGAGTGTGAGGTATGTTTGTTTCATGATTGGCTGTGTGGATGGTTATTGTTTGTGGAGTATTTTTTTTCCGTTGGTTATGATGATGCCATGGTATTTGCCGGTGTGTGAGATTTTTTGCCCCAGCAGATTGTAGGCTGTGTTGGTTTCTTCTTCTTCGGGGGTAAGGATGATGTCGGTGTGCATGGGGTCGTATTTCACGGTGAGACCGTAGTCGATGTGTCCGCCACCGCTTCCTTGTTGCAGTGATACGCAGAGTATGTTGTCGCCTTCCACCAGGAGTCGTTTCTTGGGGGAGGCGAGTTGGTAGGTTGCGTAGTTGTTGTCGTTCCATCCTGTGGCGGTGGCAAGTTGTGTTCCGTTGAGCCAGAACTTGGGGTTCTCGTCGTAACTGTATGTGAGTGTGACGGTTCCGATGGCGATTTTTGCCAGGTCGTCGGCTGTAAGTGTGAAGTGGCGCCGTATGAGAATAGGGTGGACGGTGCTTTGCCAGTGTGTGACGAGGAATTTTTCGCCGTCGATGCTGAAGGGTCCCAGTCCTTCGCGCCAGTAACTTTCGTCTTCGTCGCGGCCGTACCATTTGGCTCTTTCTGCCTGTGCGATGTCGGTGTTGTAGTTGAGTTCGTAGAAGAGGCATGGCCAGCCGCCTTCTCCGCTATCGACGGTGTGGAGCAGGTATTCCGTCACCGTGTCGGCAGCATTTCCCACACTCGTGGTGGCAAAGAGCAGGGGCAAAAGAAGTTTTTTGAGAGACATAGAGTACTGTATTTTTTTGTTTGTTGTGGAGACAAAATTAATAAATTTTGTGCATTATACAAAGTTGAGGGCAAATTAAAATGGCCAGGGTTTGCAAAGTGTGCTGGAATGGTTAACCTTTCTTTGCAACAAGCCACACCATTATGCCCATAATGGTTAACCTTTCTTGCCAAATAGGTTAACCTTGTTTGCAGGCGTGGCAAAAGGTGTCGGTTTTCCCGACAAAGGAAGATTTCTCCCCACCAGTTTTGCAACGCGGCGAAAAAAGTTTTCAACACACATTTTTTGCAATCTATAATGCGCTGAAGGCCCTTTGTTTACGGCA
>X129_Alpine_Ibex__coassemble_112_pt1 | contig 10884 bp, 8 predicted proteins | sample X129_Alpine_Ibex__metabat2_low_PE_007 | metagenome-assembled genome bin X129_Alpine_Ibex | reverse complement strand
GCCGACCCTCTGCTTGTAAGGCAGATGCTCTGAACCAGCTGAGCTAAGCGCCCAATTCGTTTTTCTCAAGAGCCTCGCTTGGCGTCTCACTTCCGAATTGCGATGCAAAGGTACGGCATTTTCTTTAAACACCAAAACTTTCCGATGTTTTTTTTTATTTTTTGTGTGATTTTTTCTCTACACATTATATAATATATAGGTGACGCTGGTTTTATTCAATTCTAAAACATCGCAAAAAGCAAGAAGACTTCAAATCGACAATAATTGTCCATTTATACAGGTAAACACCCTGATGCAGTATATAAAACAAAGAGGGGAAACGAGAGAAAAACTTATTTTCTCTTTATTAATTACTGTTTTTTTCTTACTTTTGCACATCAAAAGCAGTAAAAACACAGAAACTATGAGAAAGATAAGTACCATAGGCATACTTACCAGCGGCGGAGATGCTCCAGGCATGAATGCTGCTATTCGTGCGGTGACACGTGCTGGCATCGCCAACGGATTTCGCATCATGGCCGTCTATCGCGGTTATGAAGGTCTCATAAACGACGAGATCAAAGAATTCACCACAGAAGACGTCAGCAATATCATTCAAAGAGGTGGAACCATCCTAAAGACGGCTCGTAGCCGCGAGTTCGAAACACAGGAAGGTCGCCAGAAGGCATACGAGAACATGCAGAAGCGTGGCATCGACGCATTGGTCGTTATCGGTGGCAATGGTTCACTGACAGGTGCCCGCATCTTTGCTCAGGAGTTCGATGTTCCCTGCATCGGTTTGCCCGGCACTATCGACAACGACCTGAATGGCACCGACAGTACCATTGGCTACGACACAACGTTGAACACAATCATGGAGTGTGTGGACAAGATTCGCGACACTGCAACATCCCACGAACGCATCTTCTTCGTAGAAGTAATGGGGCGTGATGCAGGTTTCCTTGCCCAGAACAGTGCGATTGCTGCAGGAGCCGAAGCCGCTATTATTCCGGAAGACAACACTGGTGCCGACCAGTTGGAACATTTTATTGGTCGAGGCATTCGTAAGAGTAAGTCTTCAAGTATCGTTTTGGTAAGCGAAAGCCCCAAATGCGGTGCTATGTATTATGCCGAGCGTGTCAGGAAAGAATATCCCGAATACGATGTTCGAGTTTCCATTTTAGGACACCTGCAGAGAGGCGGCAGCCCAAGTGCCGGCGACCGTATTTTGGCAAGCAGACTGGGCTGCGGAGCCATTCAGGCATTCCTGGAAGGGCAACGCAACATAATGATCGGCATCAAGAATGACGAGGTCGTTTACGTTCCCTTCACCAATGCCATCAAGAGCGACAAGTCTGTCAAGAAAGAACTTATCGATAACCTTGCAGTATTAAGTATATAAGAAACATGGACCACATTAAAGACCTCCTACAATTTCTCGACAACTCACCAGTAAACTTTCTGGCCACAGAAACCATATGCCAGCAACTTGTCGATGCAGGCTTTGAGCGTCTGAATGCTTGTGAGAAACTCGACAACATAAAACCCGGCAGACAATTTTTCTTCACAAAGAACGACTCGTCTGTCTATGCTTTCCGTATTGGCACTGCACCTCTTAGCGAAGCAGGCTTCCATGTGATATGCGCACACTGTGATTCGCCGACCTTCCGCATTAAGCCAAATGCCGAAATGACTGGCGAAGGCGGTATTGTACGCCTCAACACAGAGGTCTATGGCGGGCCTATCCTGAGCACATGGTTCGACCGTCCACTTACCATTGCCGGTCGTGTCATCGTACGTTCTGAAGATGTGATGTGCCCCGTTACAAAACTCTTGCATGTTCGACGTCCTTTACTTCAAATCAGCAACCTTGCCATCCATTTCAACCGCCAGGTGAACGACGGCGTTAAACTGAGCAAGCAGAAAGACGTACTGCCTATTCTTGGCATAATAAACAACGAACTCGAGAAAGGCAACCTGCTCGTCAATCTCATTTGCGAAGAACTGAACATTGAGCAAAAAGACATTCTCGACTTCGACCTTTACCTTGCCGACACTGCTCCTGCCTGCACTTTCGGCATTCACAACGAATTCATCTCCAGCGGACGACTTGACGACCTCAGCATGGTGCATGCCGGACTGAAGGCTCTCTTATTGAGCGGTGAGCAGACACCCAAGACAACACAGGTTCTTGCCATCTTCGACAACGAAGAGACAGGCTCACAGACAAAACAGGGCGCAGGCAGTCCTTTCCTTGCCAGCATCCTGCAACGCATTGTGGTTGCACAAGGGGGCACAACGGAAGACTTCTACAGAAGCATCGAACAGGCCTTCATGGTTTCTGCCGACAATGCTCATGCCTGGCATCCCAATTACAGCGAGAAGTTCGACCCGACGAATCATCCGGTTCTTGGCGGCGGACCAGTCATCAAGTTCAATGCAGCACAGAAGTATGCTAGCGATGCCGTTTCGGCGGCTGTCTTTGCAGGAATTTGCGAGAAAGCAGGTGTTCCTTGCCAACGTTTCGTAAACCACAGCGATGTGGCCGGCGGCAGCACTTTGGGCAACATTCTTGCCTCTTCGCTCCCTCTTAAGGGTGTCGATATGGGTAATCCGATGTTGGCAATGCACAGTTGCAGAGAGACGGCATCCGTTGCCGACCATCTGTACTGCATCGAAGCCTTCAAGACTTTCTACTGTCTCTCCTAAAAAGAAAAGGACTTTTTATCTACATTTGAATAAGGCTCAGGAACTCGTCTTCGCTCATGATGCGAATGCCAAGTTTCTGGGCCTTCTCTAATTTTGCTGGTCCCATATTGTCGCCGGCAAGAATAAAACTGGTTTTATTGCTGATACTGCCAACGTTCTTTCCGCCATTCTGTTCTATAAGGGCTTTGTATTCATCACGACTGTGATGCTGGAAAACGCCACTGATGACGACGGATTGCCCATTGAGTTTGTCGGATTGTGCCTGCTTTTGCTGTTCGCCTATTTCCATTTGCAGGCCATAGCCACGAAGGCGTTCCACAAAGGCACGATTGTCCGGATTAGCAAAGTATTGAACAACACTATTTGCGATAACCTCGCCTATGCCGTTTATCTGCATCAGACTTTCCGTGGAAGCCTCTGCCACCTTTTCCATACTACCATAATAACGAGCCAGTGTCTTGGCAGCAATCTCACCCACAAATCTTATTCCTATTGCATAGAGTACACGTTCGAAAGGCACCTGCTTGCTTTGTTCTATGCTCGAAAGTATTTTTGCTTCTGCCAAGCCTCCGCCTAAAGAAAGAGACTTCAACTCATACAAGTCAGCCGCATTGCTAATCAGTCCCATACGATAATAGTCATCAACCGTTTCCGGACCGAGCGAATTGATGTTCATTGCCTTGCGACTGATAAAATGCTCTATCCTGCCGAGTATGAGTGGCGGACAACCAGTCTCGTTCGGGCAATAATGTGCTGCCTCGCCTTCGTAACGGACGAGTGTCGAGCCACAAACCGGGCAGCGTTCAACAAACTCTATTTTTGAATTTTGATTTTTTAATTTTGAATTATCTGTCTCTGCCTTCCCTACTATCTTCGGAATAATTTCGCCGCCTTTCTCCACAAGCACACGATCTCCGTAGTGGAGGTCGAGAGAAGCCATCACATCTGCATTGTGGAGGGTTGCCCTTCGCACTTGCGTGCCTGCCAACTGAACAGGGTCCATGTTCGCAACAGGCGTTACGGCACCTGTTCTGCCCACCTGGAAGACCACCTGTCTGAGCGTCGTCTCGGCTTGTTCTGCTTGAAACTTATAGGCGATTGCCCATCGTGGACTCTTTGCTGTCATGCCGAGGCTCTTCTGTTGGGCAAGCGAATTGACTTTCAAAACGACACCGTCGGTAGCCACAGGCAAGTTGCGGCGTTCCTTGTCCCAATAATCTATGAAGGCAAACACATCGTCGAGCGTATCGGCCAACGTCATGCTTTTACTGACTTGAAATCCCCATCTTGCCGCTGCCTCGAGGTTCTGATAGTGCCCATCGCCGGGAATACCATCGTCCAAGAGGTAGTAGAGATAGGCGTCCAAACCTCGCTGAGCCACTGTGCTGCTGTTTTTGCTCTTGAGAGTGCCCGAAGCGGCATTTCGGGGATTGGCAAAAAGCGGTTCGCCTGCCTGTTCCTTTTCTGCATTGAGACGTTCGAAAGACGCCCACGGCATCAGTATCTCGCCACGAATCTCAAACTGACTGGGCCAGTCTCCACCTTTGGGAAGTTGCAGAGGAATGCTGCGAATGGTACGCACATTAGCCGTCACGTCGTCGCCTTGAGTGCCATCGCCTCGCGTCACAGCCCGCGTCAGGCATCCGTCCTCATAGTGAAGGCTGATGCTCAAACCGTCGAACTTCAGTTCGCAACAGATTTGAAATGGTGCCCCCATCAAACCATCGCTCACCCTTTTCCAGAAGTCAGCCACCTCCTGTCGGTTGTAAGTATTGCCCAATGAAAGCATTGGTCGGGTATGCACAACTGTCTCGAACTCGTTATTGAGGTCGCTGCCCACCCTTTGAGTGGGGGCTGTTCGCATCGAAAAGTTCTGGATGTTTTGCCTCAAGGTCCTGCAGTTCGTGCATCAGGAAATCGAACTCCTGGTCGGAAATAACCGGGCTGTTCTCTACATAGTAGCGGTAGTTATGCTGGTGCAACTCATCGCGGAGTTGCATGATGCGTGCTCTTTCGTCCATCAGATACATATAATTACAGCGCAAATTTACTAAAAAAAGCATACAAATCAAAAAGATTTACAAAGAATATCTTGCAGACGCATCCGTACATCAAATGCAAATTTATAAAGATTTTTCCGTATCCCCTGCAAAAGGACATTCAAATGTCCAGCCAAACCACCGCCCGACTGGCACAACAGAATACACCCTCATAAACAAGTTGACTTTCAATATCATACAATCTCCCTAAATAATTCCTCAAACTATACGTGTTAAGACGACCAATTAAACGTGTTTAGTTTGCCATTTATACACGTTAAGTTGACCAACTAAACACGTTAACTTTGGCGATTACACACGTGAAGTTTTTCCGGCAAACACGAATCATCCGACAGATGTAAAGATTTTTCCTCACGAACACCTGCTTACACCAAGCCTGTGCATCAGCAGCCCGTAAGAAACCGCTCCATTGTAAGAGTTCATCGCATTAAATTATATTGCCTAAAACAAACAAAAGTTTTTTTGTTTTAACCGCATCGTCTTTTTGTATCCGTTTTTTGAATAACATTTCATTTCAAGCAGGAAATTACTTTTACATATAAAGAAAAAAATGTATACTTGCAGTGCATAAATAAAAAATTAGCACAAAATATAGGCTATTACATCACCGAATCACCACTTCGAAGAAAAACAAGCCTATAACAGTATAACAGACGCAATTAGAGCGTCGCGCCATAGTGCGCAGGCGTTTCTATGATGCTTTTGAGGTTTGTGGTGAACCTTGGTGATGCGTAGAGATAGTCTGCGCATTTTCATTATGGTTAAATTATAAATGTATAGGTAAAATGAAAAAGATTCTAGTTCTGTCGCTAACCTTAGCAGTACATTCATTTTCTTTCGCTCAGTCGGATGTTGACATGGGAGAAAAATTCTCTTTAAGTGGTAATTCAATTCTGTTTCACAAGACTGAAAAAGCAGATGAAAGCACAAGACCTTCTGCAAAAATTCGGCATCTTGAAGGTGATGTTATTAATGATTGCAAAAAAATTCGTTTTTGGTTATCTGACCCTAAGACGAATGAAAATACTGATAGTAGAGAATGGACTGGTAATACGCAAGTCGTTTTGCGCATAACGGATGAAGGTGCGAAAGCCTACATCGTTCAGGATAATGATTCCACATATCTAACAATTGTTAATATACAAAAGGATATTTATGGGGTTCAGATGTTCTCGTCACCAAGGAAAGGGGCTGTTGTTACGAAAGCTGGATGGAAAATAACAAAAAATAAGGCTGATGAATTAAAAGGAAATGAAGCATATTGCAGTTATGAGTACGAACAACCAGGGGTAGGCTCTTTCGTTTTTTGGGGATTTGAAGAATATCAGTTCCGTATTATTAGCGAAAATGGCGTTTTTAATTACGAGACAGTATCTGGCCAATATTCTAGTTCAACTGGCGAAAACATAATTGTTGGATTATATGATGACCATGACACGCTTATTGAAAAATTCAACATGTGGCTTGATAGAGACAAAGGTAAAGCGGGAACCTTCTTAAATACCAGAAATGCTGGTACCATGAGTAATCCTGTAGGTCAGAAGGGGAAGGTTAAGAAGATTTTTAAACATTTGCAAGGGAATAGTGGATATGTTCGAATTGTTGCAGCACGCTATAATCGTACCGATTTTGACATAAAAATACCACCTGTAAATAAAGAATAAAATTATGAGCGAAAAGGACATCAACAGAAGTATTGAACTCTGCAAAAGAGTTGTTACAACTGTGTCTTTCATAGCAGAAGCCAAAGAAATATATGGTGACCGTTATGATTATAGTAAAGTAAATTACAAAAACAGAGAACATAGGGTTACTATTGTCTGTCCTATTCATGGCGAGTTTCAAGTGTATGCTCGTGAACATTTGGATGGCAAAGGATGTCCCAAGTGTGAGAAAGGTGAGAAGTTTATTGCCAAGCTAAAAGAAAAATTTGGCGACAAGTTTGGATTGGATGAGTTTGTATATGAGAGTTCCACGGCTCCTGTCACTCTTATATGCCCTGCGCATGGGGCTTTTTCAAGGCATCCCCACCAAATCCTAAATGCTCCATTAGGATGTCCAGAATGTGGTAATGAACTACTTAATCAACGTCGAGTGCAAGCCCGTCTCGATGCTCTCGAACACAAAGAAGAAAGAGATCAAGCAAGAAAAGAAAGACAACTAGCCAGAAGAGAAGCAAAAAAAATTGCAGAGGAAGAGGCTGCGAAAGAAAAATGGGAAAAACGAATTCAAAGAATTATTGATATCGGCCAACAAGAACGAGAAGAGTGCGTATTAGATTTATTCAAGGAGAATTCTGATAGTTCATGGTATGAAGATTTCTTTGGTTTTAATCTTAAATCTTTTTGTCTGGATGATGGTACAATTGTAAATGATAGAATGCATATATTCATACCTATCATTCATCGCCCATTTTATGAACTCAAAATTGAAGCAAATCAGGGAGATTTGGTACAAGCAACGTTTTTTACCTCTGCTCTAGCTAACAACGATATTTACGAACTATTACTTGTAATAGAAAACATCTTATCTCACGGTTACTATAATACGTTTGAACAAATATGGGCAAAATATGGAAGTCTCATTAATGAAGATTTTACTCTTGAAGGTGAAAGGGATGGCTATAAATTTTTACTAACTAAACAATATGGTTATGTGAAACTTAAAATCCGGAAGATTGGAGCAAGAACTTATAGAAGAATTAATTATCAAAAATATGACACAAAGACACTTCCAAAATCTTTTGTAGGAATAGACTTCGAAACATTATATCCACAGCGGGTTTCAGCATGTTCTGTAGGCATGGTAAAATATCTTGATGGCGAGATAGTTGACAAATATTACACCCTCATCCGGCCACCTTTCGATTATCCCGGTAAATGCGGACAGGCTTTGACATGGGTGCATGGCTTGACAATAGATATGGTGAAGGATGCAAGAACATTCAAAGAGATTCTGCCTGAAATGGAACGCTTTGCAGATGGTTTACCTCTTGTTGCTCATAATGCCTGCGTTGAAAGAGCCTGTATACGAGATGCAAGTGCATTCTATGGTATAGATACAAGACTTGATTATGAGAACATTTTTGACACTTTGGTATTATCAAGACAGGCTGAAGCAAAACTTGGTATTTTTGAAGAAGGCCCAGGCACTCATCAACTCGATACAGTTTGTAGAAGATTTGGCATCTCTGGGGATAGCCATCACAATGCTTTAGCAGATGCAGAAATGAGCGGCAACTTAATGGTTTTATTCCAGAAAATACTTGCTGAAGGTAAAAGCGTTGAAGTCGTCGAAACTCCAACGATATCCCGACAAAAGTACAATCTTGAAGACAAGGTCCAACGTACAGATCTAGAAAATGTAAACGACAATCCTTTCAAGAATCAGACTGTGGTATTAACGGGTTTCGCAAAAGTAGATAGTCAGGAATACGCTCACAAGTTGAATGAACTTGGTGCAATCATAAGGGAAAGTGTCAATAAAAAAACGGACATCCTTATAACCGGATATAATGCAGGCCCATCAAAAATGCAGAAAGCACAAGAATTAGGTGTACAGATTATATCTGAGGAAGAGTTCAAGGACATCCTTCATCAATTATAAAAGCAAGACCCCAAAGTAAAATTATTGAGTGACAACTTCCCTCATGCACCAAGCCCATTTTCTCCATAAGAAGTGTGGCTTTATCATCGTTTATCACTCATGGTTTTTTATATTTGGCAATTAATTTTATGCCTTAATTTCATTGAATCACCTCACAACTCGCGAATATAAAAACTAAAACTTTTTGGTTCCCTTTTTTGTATTTCGCTCGTTTTTTTATATCTTCGCACCGGAATAACAAAAGACACTTAAAGACCATTTATGGCACAAAATAAATTCCGCGGATTGGGAATCGCTCTTGTCACACCTTTTCAGGCCGATGGCAGCATCGACTTCGACGCCCTCGACCGACTGATTGAATATCAGATTCAAGGTGGTGCCGATTTCCTTTGCGTCATGGGCACAACAGCAGAGACCCCAACACTGAGTCGCGAAGAAAAAAGATTGTTAAAGGAACACTTTGTTGAACGTGTAGCAGGCCGAGTACCACTGCTAATGGGATGCGGCGGCAACAATACGGCAGCCATCCTGGAAGAGTTGCAAACCGAAAACTGGAAAGGCATCGATGGCATCCTGAGTGTCTGCCCGTACTACAACAAACCCACACAAGAAGGACTCTATCAGCACTTCGCCGCCATTGCAAAGGCAAGTCCCGTCCCCGTCGTACTCTACAACGTGCCGGGCAGAACAGGTGTCAACATGACGGCCGAGACAACACTCCGACTGGCTCGAGAGTTCGAGAACATCGTCGCCATCAAGGAGGCAAGCGGCAACATCACACAGATGGACGACATCATTAAAAACAAGCCAAAGCACTTCGACGTCATCAGTGGCGACGACGGCATCACCTTCCCCCTCATCACTCTTGGTGCTGTAGGCGTGATAAGCGTCATAGGCAACGCCCTGCCAGCAGAGTTCAGCCGCATGGTGCGCCTTGCTCTCAAAGGAGAATACAACACATCGTTGAGCATACACCACAAGTTCACGGAACTCTTCAAACTGCTCTTCGTGGACGGCAATCCTGCAGGCGTAAAAGCCATGCTCAGCGAGATGGGACTCATACAGAACATTCTGCGACTGCCACTCATCCCTACCCGACTCACTACGATGGAGAAGATAAGCCAGATAGTTAGAGAACTGGGGTACTAAAAAAGTTGAGAATTAAAATTCTACCACCACACCGTAAATAACCAAATTACCAAATAGTACATAAATTGTAAATAGTAAATTGTTAAATTGTAAATGACTATGGTTTATTCACACGAAGTACAGAACATGTGTTGCGTGGCCAAAGGTCCCAACCATGGTCCTGCCCCCATTCCCGAAGAAGGCAAGTGGGTTCAGGCAAAAGAAATTAAGGACATCAGCGGTCTGACACATGGTATCGGCTGGTGCGCTCCTCAGCAGGGCGCTTGTAAGTTGACACTCAACGTAAAGGACGGCGTTATCGAAGAGGCTCTCGTAGAGACAATCGGTTGCTCCGGCATGACACACTCTGCTGCAATGGCAAGTGAGATTCTTCCCGGCAAGACCATCCTCGAAGCACTCAATACCGACCTCGTTTGCGACGCCATCAACACCGCAATGCGCGAACTCTTCCTCCAGATTGTCTATGGACGTACACAGAGCGCTTTCTCTGAAGGCGGCTTGATGATTGGTGCTGGCCTCGAAGACCTCGGCAAAGGCCTCATCTCTCAGACCGGCACTCTCTACGGCACAAAGGTTAAGGGCACTCGTTACCTGCAACTTACCGAAGGCTACATCACAAAGATGTTCCTCGACAAGGACGACCAGGTTTGTGGCTACGAGTTCGTTCACATGGGCAAGTTCATGGATGCCATCAAGAAGGGCGTTCCTGCCGACGAAGCTCTGAAGAGTGTTACAGGCACTTACGGTCGCACAAAGGCCGAAGACGGTGCAGTGAAGTCAATTGATCCCCGCAAGGAATAAAGAATAGGAGGAATACATTATGATAAGAGAAGTAAAATTCGAGTCACAAGACCGTCGCATCAAGCAGATTCTTGCTTGCTTGAACAAACATGGTATTGCTTCTATCGAGGAGGCTAACGAGATTTGTGAGGCTGCCGGCCTCGATCCTTACAAGACTTGTGAGGAGACACAGATGATCTGCTTCGAAAACGCAAAGTGGGCATACGTTGTAGGCACCGCAATCGCTCTGAAGGAGAAGGCTAAAGACGCAGTGGAGGCTGCTAACTACATCGGCGAAGGTTTGCAGAGTTTCTGCATTCCCGGCTCTGTTGCCGACGACCGTAAGGTAGGCATCGGCCACGGCGAACTCGCTGCTCGTCTGCTCAGCCCCGAGACAAAGTGCTTTGCTTTCCTCGCCGGTCATGAGAGTTTCGCTGCTGCTGAAGGCGCTATCAAGATTGCCCAGATGGCCAACAAGTCAAGACCAGCCGACAAGCCCCTCCGTTGCATCCTCAACGGCCTCGGCAAGGACGCTGCTATGATTATCAGCCGCATCAATGGCTTCACATACGTTCAGACACAGTTCGACTACTTCACAGGC
>X129_Alpine_Ibex__coassemble_108_pt1 | contig 11130 bp, 11 predicted proteins | sample X129_Alpine_Ibex__metabat2_low_PE_007 | metagenome-assembled genome bin X129_Alpine_Ibex | reverse complement strand
TGCACCCCGACAACATGGCTGCAGGTCCCGCTTCTTACGGTATGACCGACACTCTTGGCCGTATGCACTCTGACGCTCAGTTTGCAGGTTCAAGTTCTGTGCCCGCTCACGTTGAGATGATGGGCTTCCTCGGCATCGGTAACAACCCGATGGTAGGTTGCTCTGTTGCTTGCGCAGTACAGGCTGACCTCTATTTGAACAAGAAGTAAATCGGGAATCCCCTTATAAAAAGAATCTCCTGCACTCACACGAGTCGCAGGAGATTTTTTTTATTTGCTAATCAAATTTTAGATAATCGTCAACGGCATCAATGACAAGTCCCATCTCAAAGCCTCGAGAAAGAAGATGGCGAACAAGTTTCCCCTTGCGTTGATACATATTTATATCCTTTAGAGTTCTGTCCTTCGCGCGGAGTGCATCATCCAATGCCGCTAAGTATTCTTCTTCCCGAATTATCGACAAACCCTCCGTTATTTCTTCATTACTCAAGCGCAAACGACAAAGCATTTGCGTTATCTTAACCTTACCCCAGCGACTATAAAGGAACTTGTCGTGACAATAGGCCCGGCAGAAGCGAACATTATCTATAAATCCCTCTTTAGTAAGTTTGATGAGGATATCATTCGCATCTTCTTCGGAGACACCCCATACTTGCAGTTTTTCATAGATTTGTGTAGTGCAATGTTCACTTGCGCTACATAAAAATGCTGCTTTTCTGAGAGCCTCGCTCTTCGATATTTGTCCTATTTTTTCCTTGCGCATACAAATCTGTCGTTGTCGTACTGGTCCTTCACTATCTGTGTTTCCTTGTAACCCTTTTGCAATAGCAACGCTTCAACTTGCCGGGCATACGCCCTGTTCACCTCAAAAAAGAGCCAACCATCGTTCTCAATATACTTGCAACCAAACTCTGCTATAGCACGATAAAACAGCAAAGGATCATCATCAGGAACAAAAAGTGCAAGATGGGGTTCATGGCAAAAGACATTATCATCCATCTCGTTCGCTTCGCTTACACATATGTACGGTGGGTTACTCACAATGGCCTTCCAGGGTTTTGAATATGACTTAGGCTGTAAAATATTTTCGCACTCAAAACAAACCTCAGTCCCCAACCGTTTTGCATTTTGTTTAGCAACATCCAGAGCCTCTTTCGACACATCGAAAGCTGTCGTTTTGAAACCTAAAAGAGACAATGTAATGGCAATACAACCGCTCCCGGTCCCTATATCAAGCACCGACTCGCCTACAGCAACATTCTGCTCTACCAGACGAACCAACTGTTGGGTTTCGGGCCTTGGTATAAGAACATTGGAATTGACCATATACATACGACCACAGAATTCTTCATAGCCCAAAACATACTGTACTGGCTCGCCGTCAGCCATTCTATCAAGGATTATTTGCAACTCTGCTTTGTCCTTTGCTGATAAAGTTGTATCTTTGCCGAGCAGAATATCGTTACGCGACAGATTGAAACGTTGCTGCATCACTAATTCATATAGTGCACGAGCCTCGCCTAAACCATATTTCTGCCGCAATCTATGTAGCCCTTCCATCCGCAGTTCTTCTTTTACAGGGACAAAGATACGAAGAAAATACGAATTACAGATCATGAACCACGAACTAAAATACATGTATCGTTGCATACAACTGGCGAAATGCGGAGAAGCAGGAGCCCCTCCCAACCCCATGGTCGGAGCAGTCGTGGTATGCAATGGACGCATCATTGGAGAAGGCTTCCATCGGTGTTGCGGTGGTCCCCATGCTGAAGTAAACGCCATCAACAGCGTAACAGATAAACGGCTTTTAAGCCAAAGCACCATATATGTCAGTTTAGAGCCTTGCGCCCATTACGGGAAAACGCCACCCTGCGCTGACCTTATCATCCAAAGCAAAATACCACGTGTCGTTATTGGATGTGCCGATCCCTTTGCTAAAGTTAACGGACTGGGCATAAAAAAACTGCAGGACGCAGGATGCGAAGTTAAAGTTGGAGTATTAGAGAGCGAATGTCTGGAATTAAACCACAAGTTCTTTACTTTTCATCAAAAGCACAGACCTTGGATAATACTAAAATGGGCACAAAGTAAAGATGGTTTTATTGGAGCATGCGACACAAGGAACAGGATCCAATTCTCGGATGCTCTTACCCAAACTCTTGTTCACCGATTACGAGCACGGAGTGGAGCCATTTTAGTTGGCACACGAACAGCGATATTAGACAACCCCACCCTCACAACTCGCTATTGGACAGGAGCCAATCCTCTTCGCTTAACCATAGACCGAAAAGGTTGCCTTCCAGAAAATCTACACCTTTTAGACGGAAGCACGCCTACTGTTATTTACACACAGGAAAGTATCGAAGAAATGCTTAACGACCTTTACAACAGGAACATACAAAGCCTTATTGTCGAAGGCGGCACATGCCTACTACAAAGTTTCATTGATGCCGGTCTTTGGGACGAAGCACGCATCGAAACAAGTCCCGCCTGCATAGGGCAAGGAACCATGGCTCCAAAACTTTCCTGCGAAAAACTGAAGAGCCGACAGTATTTGGGAAAACATTGCATATGCACCTATAGACATCAAAATGCTTGATACTTTTGTTTTGCCAAGCATTTAACAGCCATATTTTTTGTGCTATCACGAGGTTGCCTAAATGCATTGTGGTAATTCTTTCCTGAGAAATATATTCTTTTCAAGCCCTTTTACACTAATTTAACTTAAAATAAGTGCTTGAAGCGTGGCTTTTCTAAATAAATTGCGTATCTTTGCACCTCAGAAATCATACACACACGCTATGCGCGAAAAGAAATACAAGAGTTCCTGCTGGTCCCTATTGCTTATTGTTTTAGCAATGCTGGCAACTTCATGCTCCGAGGACTCCACCACTGTTACGTCCAACGACTACTGCTATATTAAGTCTGTTACACTGGGAACCGTAAAGCGAGTTATCACGAAATACGACCGCATGGGCAACTTCATCAGTTCGACCAATGCACCTTTTTCTGGTAACACATTTGCCATAACCATAGACCAACGCACTGGCGCAATCGAAAACCGAGACTCCTTGCCTTATGGCAGTCAACTTTCGGCTGTAATAGCAACAATTACCTTCGAAGGTGCCACGCTGGCATATCGTACAAAAGGTACAGAAGACACATGGGTAGCCTACAACTCTATTGATAGCCTTGACCTAACAAAACCACTCGAACTTTTGCTTACAAGTGTTGACCAGCAAAGCAGTCGTACATACACACTCAACATCAACGTCCATAAGCAAGAAGGTGACTCTCTTTATTGGAGCCAGTGCGAAAGTGAGATTTCGCAACTTGCCGACATAGAGCACATGAAAGCATTCATCCTAAATGACAAACTAATGATACTTGGGAAGAATGCAACGGGCATTGTTCTCGCTGAGCGTTCAGGCATTGAAATGCAAGGCACATGGCAGGTGGTACCCACCGAGGATTTACCTCACACTGCCGATATTCAAACTCTTCAACAACAAGAAGATTGCTTATACCTCAGCACAAGCGATGGGGAAATACTCTCTTCTACAGATGCTAAAAAATGGGAGAAAATAGGCAGCGGCAAATCTGTCCCTTTGACACTCATTGAAAAGACAAAAGATCATTTCTACGCCCTTTCAGAAGGAAAAATACTACGTTCTTCAGATGCTCAAACATGGGAAGAAGAACAACTCGATTCAGACCCCATGTTCCTACCTGCCACCGGCATAAGAGCCATCTCCGTCAAACAAAGCAATGGCAATAACCGCATTGTTTTGGTTGGTCAAAGAGAACAGGATGCTGTCGTCTGGAACAAGATGTGGAACGAAAGTGAAAACGAAACAAGAGCAGAATGGACATATTTCCCTAATAGTCCCGACAACACAATTCCCTGTCCACGTCTCCAGCACTTCAATCTGCTTGAATATGACCACAATTGCATTGCCTTTGGCGGCAGCACTTTCGACAATTCTCGCAAAGCACTCGACGCACTCTATATCAGTCAGGATTATGGCATAACATGGCGTCCCAGCACAGAACTGCATTTGCCTATTCAACTCGAAGGCATAGAAGGATGCATTACAAGTGCTGTAGACAAAAACAATTTTATTTGGGTTATCACTAACGCACAGGTATGGCGAGGAAGACTGAACAGACTTGGATTCGAACAGCAATAGGCCTCTGTTGTCTGCTCTTCTGCTTCGCTGCAAATGCAGAAGAAGAGTTGGAATACAAGATGGACATTGGAGCAGGATTGGGCGGATGCTTCTATATAGGCGACGCCAACAGTGCTCCTTTTGCTAATCTTAGCGCCATGGGAGCCATCACAGCACGCCGAATCTTAAATGCGCGCATGGCAGTCAAGGCAAACCTCGCCTTTGGGCATATTCATGGCACTACTGACGGTTTCATTCCCACGGATGCATACAGCGGAACGACAGAAGGAGGCATCCCTACCCAAGTGAAATTCTCACGCAATATAATGGATTTAGGAGTTCAGTTCGAACTCAACTTCTGGGGATTCGGAACTGGCGTCGGCTACAAAGGTAATAGTCGAATCACACCATACGTCCTAGCAGGAGCAGGTGTCACACTTGGCATGGGAGGTGATGCCGGTGTATGTGGCGGCATGAATATTCCCATTGGATTAGGCGTAAAGTACAAACTTAAACCTCGTGTCAATCTTGGCTTTGAGTGGACTATGCGTTTTAGTACAACCGACAAACTTGATGCTACACCAGAAGGGACACAATTAAAGGACCCATATGGTGTTGAAAGTGCCATGTTCAAAAACAAAGATAATTACAGTTTTGCCATGTTCTTCATTACATACGAAATGTTCCCAAAACTTCGAAAATGTAATAACTAACAGGAAATACTTAATGAACAGACTGAAATACAATTCTCATGAAAGATAACATCGAAGCAGCATTCGACGGGATTCAACTCGACAAAAACAATATCCCAGAATCCATTGCTATCATCATGGACGGAAACGGACGATGGGCACAAGAAAAGGGGCTCCCTCGATCGAGTGGTCATATACAAGGAGTGGAGAACGTGACTCGTATCACATCGGAATGTGCACGACTTGGCGTCAAGTTTCTCACCATGTACACATTTTCTACAGAAAACTGGAGCCGCCCAGAGGCTGAAGTTGGAGCCTTGATGCAACTCGTAGCGGATAAACTCGAAGATGAAATATTCATGAAGAATGATGTCCGCTTTCGCTATATCGGTGACATCGAAAGACTTCCTGCGCCAGCACGCCAACGCGTATTGGAATGTATGGAAAATACAAAAAACAACAAACGCATGACTGCCGTTACGGCTCTTAATTACAGTAGTCGTTGGGAATTAACGAAAACCATGCGTGATGCTGTTAGAGACGCATTGAATGGAAACATTACACCAGATGACATAAACGAACAATATATCACTGACCATTTGGAAACAAATTTCATGTCGGACCCCGACCTACTCATACGGACAGGCGGTGAACTACGCATTAGTAACTATTTGCTATGGCAGTGCGCATATAGCGAATTTTACTTTTGCGACACATTTTGGCCCGATTTCCAAGAAAAAGACCTGCACAAGGCTATCGCTGCATATCAGCAAAGACAACGACGCTTTGGCAAAACAGGAGAGCAAGTAACAAAAGGCTAAACACACCCACAAGAATCTCTACGATAAATTAACGTGAAAAGAACATTCCATATTTTATTTGCTCTATTCGGGCTGATTCCCACACTGCTCTCACAAGTAGTACAGCGCGAAATTGCTCCAGAAATTGACTATAGCCGAACTCCGAGACAATACTATATCGGTCGCATTACGGTTGATGGTGTCAAAAACTATGATGAACGACTTCTAATTGGACTAAGCGGTCTGGCAGAAGGACAAAAAATAGAAATACCCAGTGAAGAAATAACAAATGCCGTGAAACGCTATTGGCGCAACGGCCTTTTCAGTAATGTTGCTATAAGAGTTGATAGTCTAATAGGCGATTCGGCCTATCTGCACATACAACTCACACAACGTCCCCGTATCTCACAAATCAACTTTTACGGCGTAAAAAAGAACGAACGAGACGACCTGAAAGAAAAGTTGGGGCTTGTCAAGGACAATCAATTAACACCCAACATGATTGACCGAGCAAAGATTCTCGGAGAAAGATACTTTTCGGAAAAAGGTTACAAAAACGCAGAAATAAACATCGTACAAAGAGACGATGCAAGTGCACCCGACAAAATCATTGTTGATGTCAATGTTGAAAGAAAAGATAAAGTAAAAATTAACCGTATCAACATTATTGGCAATAAACATTTAAGCACAAAAAAAATAAAAGGAAACATTATCAAGCCAGGTGTTTTGAAGACAATACACGAAAAACACTCTATGGCAAGTTGGTTTAGAAGCAAAAAATTTGTCGAAGCCAAGTACAAAGAAGCAAAAGAAAACCTGCTTACCAAGTATGGCGAATTGGGTTTCCGCGATGCTATCATTGTAGCAGACAGCGTAGTACCACATAAAGAACAAGATGTAAATATCTATATTTCAATTGAAGAAGGACAAAAATACTACATTCGAAACATTGAATGGGTTGGCAATACACTCTACCCAACAGATGTCCTAAACAAACTCCTTCAAATGAAAAAAGGCGACGTCTATAATCAAACGCTTATGAATGAGCGACTGATGACTGACGAAGATGCTGTAGGCAATCTTTATTACAACAATGGATACGTATTCTCTCGGATAGACCCTGTTGAGACAAACATTGTGGGCGATTCCATAGACCTGGAGATGCGAATTTTCGAAGGACCTCAGGCACGCATTAGTCATGTTCGCATCAGTGGTAATGATCGCGTATATGAAAATGTTATTCGTCGCGAACTTCGCAACAAACCGGGTGATTTATTCTCCAGGGAAGCGCTCATGCGTTCATTCCGAGAAGTTGTCTCGCTTGGACACTTTGATGAAAGTAGTGAACCAAAAGTTGAACCTGACCGCGTTAATGGCACCGTTGACATCAATTGGGGACTTACCAGCAAAAGCAACGACCAAATTGAATTCTCACTCGGTTATGGACAGACTGGTGTCATTGGCCGTATTGGATTAAAGTTTAGCAACTTCTGCATGGCAAACCTCTTTAGTAAGAAGGGATTACGACGCGGAGTAATGCCGATGGGCAATGGAGAGACGTTCAGCATCAGCGGACAAACAAACGGTCGATATTACCAGTCATATAGTGTTAGTTACATGAACCCCTGGTTTGGTGGGAAGCGTCCCAACACTTTCAGTTTAAGTGCTTTCTTCTCGAAACAGACAGATGTAAGCGACAATTATTATAATTCGGCCTACTATAACAATTATTTCAACAGTTATTTATATGGTATGGGCACTAATAGTTATAATTACTATGAGAACTATTATGACCCAAACAAATATGTAATGCTTTTCGGTATGTCTCTCGGTTGGGGTAAACGTTTACGCTGGCCGGACGACAGATTTACACTCTCTGCAGAATTGAGTTACACACGCTACATGCTCAAAAACTGGCAGTACTTCCTTATGTCAAATGGCAATTGTAACAATATCAATTTGGGCCTAAATCTTAGTCGAAACAGTACTGACAATCCCATCTATCCACGTTCTGGTTCAGACTTCCTATTAAGCATATCACTAACACCTCCTTATAGCCTCTTCAGCGATAAAGACTATGCCAACCTTGCCACAAACATTAATAGTCCAACCTATAACAAGGAAATGCAAGAAAAATATCGTTGGATAGAATATCACAAATGGAAATTTAAGAGTCGTACCTATACCGCACTGAGTGGACACAACAAGTGTTTTGTCCTATCCACACGAGTTGAGTTTGGTATTCTTGGCCATTACAATAAGAACAAGCGTTCCCCATTCGAAACGTTCTATGTTGGAGGTGACGGCACAAGTGGTTATAGCACATCCTATGCTACTGAAACTATTGGAATGCGAGGCTATGACAACGGTTCGCTTACTCCAAGAGGTGAAGCAGGATATGCCTACGACCGTTTTTCTGTTGAGTTACGCTACCCCTTCATCTTGAGTCCTAGCACTAACATCTACGGATTAGTTTTTGCCGAAGCAGGTAATGCATGGAGTAATATCAAGGATTTCAATCCACTTGACATGAAACGCTCTCTTGGTGCCGGCGTACGCATTTACTTGCCTATGGTTGGCTTGCTTGGAATTGACTGGGCTTATGGCTTTGACAGTGTGTATGGTAGTAGAGCATATTCTGGAAGTCATTTCCACTTCATACTTGGACAAGAATTCTAAATACTAAAAGAGATATACATTATTTAATAAATAAAAGTATTACATTATGAAAAAGATTCTGATTGCAATGCTGATGCTGCTTGGCGGCTCAGAAGTTTGGGCACAGAAATTTGCTCTCGTTGATTTAGAATACATATTGAAAAACATTCCTGCCTATGAACGAGCCAATGAGCAACTAAACCAAGTTAGTAAAAAATGGCAGGCTGAAGTCGAAGCCCTAACAAGCGAAGCAGAAACATTATACAAGAACTATCAGTCTGAGGCTGTTTTTCTGAGCGAGGAGCAAAAGACCAAGCGTGAAGAAAGTATTGTTGCTAAAGAGAAAGAAGCAGCCGAACTAAAAAAGAAATACTTTGGTCCGGAAGGAGAACTTTACAAGAAACGCGAAAGTCTCATGGCTCCTATTCAGGAAGAGATCTACACTGCCATTAAAGATATCAGCGACCAAAAAGGTTATGCTCTTATACTTGATCGGGCAAGCGATGCCGGCATCATTTTTGCGAGTCCAAAGATTGATATTTCTAACGAAGTTCTAACAAAACTTGGATATAACTAATAAAACAAATAATAAAATAATAAGCGTTATGAAAAAAATTTTGATTGCCATCCTGATGATGGCTCCCATGAGCCTCTGCGCTCAAAAGTTTGCTCACTTCAACACTGCCGACATCATTCCCAACATGAAGGAATACACTACTGCAATGGAAGAAGTTCAAGCGATGCAGAAGCAGTATGAAGACGACATGAAACTCATGCAGGACGAACTGCAAAAAAAGAGCGAAGAGTACCAGAAGGAGCAAGCAAACTTGTTGGACAACGTACGTCAACGTCGTGAACAAGAGTTGAACGACCTCTATACTCGCTTGCAACAATCCTACCAAGACAACCAGGCAGCGCTGCAAAAGGCACAAGCAGAAAAGATGAATGCTATCACAGAGAAAGTTCTGGCTGTTGTCAAGAAGGTTGGCGAGGCTGGTGGTTATGTCTATATTGTTGACACGAGTTCCGGTGTTATTCCATTCATTAATTCCACACTCAGCACAGACATTACTGCCCAGTTAAAGAAAGAGTTAGGCATTCAGTAAATCCTTCCTATCTGTAAACCCATGAAACGTTTGATATTCATTTTCCCCCTCCTAATGTATTGCCTTGCTGTTTCTGCGCAGATTCAGTTTGGCTACATGAGCTACAAGCAAATACTTCAGGAGATGCCAGAGTACGCTCAAGCGACAAAAGATCTGGCTGTCCTTAAAGCCAAGTATGAAGCAGAAGCGCAGAAGGGCGAAGAAGAGTTCCAACGCAAATTCGTTGATTTCCTGCAAGGGCAGAAGGACTTCCCACAAGCCATCATGCAGAAACGTCAAGCAGAATTGCAAGCACTAATGGATAATGGGGTTGCCTTTCGCATGAAATCCCAGGAACTGATTGCTTCGGCTGAAAAGGATTTAATGCAAGAAGCATATAAACGTCTAAACAGAGCATTGCTTGAAGTCGGTGTAGAATATGGTTATGGCTATATTCTAAATACGGACGACAATAACTGCCCATACATAAATCCTGTGATTGGCTTTGATGTAACAGAACTTGTCCGACAAAAACTTGGATTAGTTGTTGTGCCAGAAGCACAGCAGAATGTTCCTGTTGCACCTGTGGAAGAACAAGTCGTAGTTCCGCAAGAATAAAATATATCTGTTTTATTCTCCGAATTTACAATTTCATAGATGAAGAATGATCGTGGACCAATAGGAATCTTTGACTCCGGATACGGAGGGTTGACCATTCTGCGGGAGATCCGTAAGATAATGCCGCAGTATGATTACCTGTATCTTGGTGACAATGCACGCACGCCCTATGGTACACGTTCGTTCGACGTCGTCTATGAGTTCACAATCCAAGCCGTCCGTTATTTGTTCAAACAAGGATGCCACTTGGTGATTCTGGCATGTAACACTGCATCTGCAAAGGCTCTGCGAACCATTCAGCAGAATGACCTTCCACGACTTGCTCCCAATCGACGTGTTCTTGGTGTGATACGCCCCACGGTTGAGGTGATCGGCGATATCTCAAAGACCCATCATGTTGGCATAATGGCAACACCAGGAACTGTCCGAAGCAAAACCTACGAATTGGAAATCGCAAAACTCTTTCCTGACTTCAAAGTTACAAGCGAGGCATGCCCGATGTGGGTTCCGCTGGTTGAGAATGAAGAATACAACACTCCCGGGGCAGACTATTTCGTAAAAAAGAATATCGACAGTCTGCTACAACAAGACCCGCAAATAGACAGTGTAATACTTGGCTGTACACATTATCCGTTGCTGAGAGACAAAATCCGCCAATGGATGCCGGATAACATACATGTCATAGAGCAAGGCAACTATGTGGCGCAAAGTCTGAAGGAGTACTTGTCTCGCCACGATGATATGTCCGAACATATTACGAGTGAGGGGACTATACGTTTCTTGACTACGGAGCAAGCAGATGTATTTCAGGCGAAGGCGGCTATATTCATGGACACGGCAGTTGAAGCAGAAAGGGTGTTCCTGGAATAATTCCGGTACGGTACCAAGTTTTTCACTTCAACTTTTGGAGACTCGCTGATGATTAGAAAAGAGACAAAGAGACGAGTAAACGACAAAAAAAACTGAACATCTTTGTTTTTGGAGAGAAAAAGTTCTATCTTTGCACAAGAGGTCAAACTAATAGGCATAAATCATAGCAATGAGAAGCGACACATTAGTTATCATTCCGACATATAACGAGAAGGAGAACATTGAGGCCATTATTC
>X129_Alpine_Ibex__coassemble_106_pt1 | contig 11180 bp, 5 predicted proteins | sample X129_Alpine_Ibex__metabat2_low_PE_007 | metagenome-assembled genome bin X129_Alpine_Ibex | reverse complement strand
TCGTAGGACGCTATGGCTTGAGCCGGCATCGCACGGTCGTCGTCACGGTTGTCGCTACGGCTTTTGCCCTTTTTGCAGCCCTGCTTGTCCTGGCTTTGGTCATCGATGGGCAAAACCCCGACACGTCGTGGTTCACCTGGCTGTTCTTCGGCTTGAAATGTGTGTCTTACATAGCCTTCGTCATCCTTGTGTTCCCCCGTATAGGCCGTTGGTTCATGCGTCGCTACGACGACAGTGTCATGCAATATATCTTTGTGCTGTTGCTCGTCTTTCTCAGTGCATCGCTTGCCAAACTGGTGGGCCTGGAAGGACTTCTCGGTGCTTTCCTTGCCGGCTTGATAGTCAACCGGCTCATACCGAAGACGAGTCCTCTGATGACACGCCTCGAGTTTGTAGGCAATGCCCTGTTCATTCCGTATTTCCTGATAGGCGTAGGCATGATAATCGACCTCGGCATCCTCGTCCGGCACCCCGAAGCACTTTGGGTTGTCGCCGTCATGGTGCTGACCGGGGCCTTGACCAAGTGGCTCGCCTCTGCAATAATGGCATGGACAATGGGCGAGAGCCGTCACAGCATGTGGCTCATGTTTGGCCTGACCAACGCACATGCCGCCGGTGCTCTTGCCATAGTGACCATAGGCACGGCACCCGAAGTGCAACTCATGAACGACGAGGTCTTGGGTGGCACCGTCATGCTCATCCTCTTCAGTTGCCTCATCAGCGGCTTTGCCACAAGCCATGGTGCCAAGCAACTTGCCCTGAGCGATACGTCGCTCGAAGACAACCGAGGCTCCTATCACGGCAAGTGTCTCATCACGTACAGCCAGGAAGACAACGTCGATGTGATGACACAACTTGCCATACTTATCCGTAATCCCTTCATCCCCGACAACCTTATGGGACTTGCCGTGGCCTATGCCGGAAGCGACAACGACGGTGTAGAGATGCACCGACGAGGACGTATCCTGCTCGAAAAGGCACAGATGATAGCCGCTGCGGCAGATGTTCCCATGGCTACACTCAACCGTATGAGCACCAACATTGCAGGTGGCATACTCCATACGATGAATGAATATGACTGTGGTGAGGTAATCATGTGCCTCAACGACCGCACCACCGGTATGGCAAAGTCTTCGTTGGGTACCGTCATCGATAACGTTGTGGGAGGAACCCACCGCGAGGTGATGGCTGTTCGCAGCATTGTACCGCCGGGAACAATCAGGAGGGTGATTGTTGCTGTGCCACAGAAAGCAGAATACGAAGTGGGGTTCTACAAATGGCTGGAACATATTTGCCGAATAGGAGAAGAACTCGATTGCCATCTGGAATACCATGCACATGCCGAGACCTTACCTTATATAAAAGGTTATATGGAACAAAAGCACAGCCATGTGCGCTCGCATTATAACGAAATGAACCGCTGGATGCAGTTCCTCAATCTGCGCAATGATATGGGACTCGACAGCATGCTGGTTGCCGTAACGGCAAGGCCGGGCTTCATCTCCTATCAGAACAAGTTCGAGGAACTACCATTGCTCATCCACCGTTACTTCAGCAATACGAATGTGATGCTGCTTTTCCCCGACCAATGGGGTGAACCACAGGAAAGCATCTCTGTCTTTATGCCTAACGGTACTGCTGTGCAAAGGCAACCACGCTCCATTGGCGACTGGTTGCGCCACAAGTTCCTGACAGCACGCCGTTCTGCCCTGATGCTGTTCCTCCTGCTGCTTCCCTGCTTTTCTCTCTACTCTACAGCACAACGTCCTCGCTTCGACAAGATGTCGCCAATGGTAAGGCTTCAGGTCCTTTCCAATTCCTCCTCGAAGGTGCAAGGCAAAGAACATCGTAAGGCTGCAGCGTCAGATCGAGGCGAGAGAATGCTCACGCTCGTGCAAACCACCAACGAAGATGTGCTACGTGCCTATGGTTGCCACAGTTATGCACATTGGGGAGACATCCATGCTGTGTCTGTCCCGAAGTCGGAATTGGCAGCCCTTTCGCTTCGTCCGGAGGTTTTGCGCATAGAAAGTGGCAGAGTGTGCGATGCCCATATCGATACGTCTGCCATCATCATCCGCTCGGCACCGTTACGCGAAGCAACACCTTATCGTTCGGCATACACGGGCAGAGGCGTTGTGGTGGGCGTTATGGACATCGGTTTCGACTTGACAAACCCCACTTTCTACAGTCGAGACCTCGGCACATATCGTGTCCGTTCTTTCTGGGATATGCTCGATTACGACGGAGAAAGCGAACAGGAGATGCCCATAGGAGCGGCTTACACTTCGAGTGCAAGCGTATTACAGAAGGCCCATTCCTCCGATAGTCGTCTGCAATACCACGGAACTCATACGGCCAGCACAGCAGCCGGCAGCGGATATGACTCTCCTTATGTGGGCATGGCACCCGATGCAGACATCTGCCTGGTGTCTAATTGCGTCTCTTCTGACAGGGAAATGGTTCCAGACTCTTTGTGGGATTTCTATGGTCCTGTTGTCGATCTGCTCGGTTTTGAATACATCTTCCGCTATGCCGACAAGGTGGGGAAACCCTGCGTGGCAAGTTTCAGCGAAGGCTCTCACGAGGACCTTTGGGGCGAAGCACAACTCTACAGCGTTGTTCTCGACAGCCTGGTTCGCCCCGGACGCCTTATATGTGCGTCGGCAGGCAACCAACATCTCTATGGCACATACATGCATAAACCCACAGGGAAAGAACGTATTGCATCGCTTATCCAGCCTACAGGAAACACAACTTACATGATGTTGCGCAGTCGGGGCGATTTCAAGATTCATTTGGACTTTATGGCTTCGCCAACATTGCTGCATAGAAGTTATGAGATGCCGCTCGACGATATCCTTGCTGCCGAGGATAGTCTTCTTGTTGACACTATTACAGCAGGCAGCCTGACATACGAACTCATCTTTGGTGCCCATCCTTGTTGTTATGATTCTACTCAACTTGTGACCGATGTTGTCATCAACAAGATTGGAAAAGGCCTTATTCTCACCGTGCAGATGGGCATAGGTGTGAGTGGCTCGGCTTCGGAGGTGGAGGTCTTTCAGCAAATAGGTTATCTCGCAAGCCAGCCGGAATATCCCAATTATCCGGATGCCCAATCAAGTCACAACATTCATTATCCGGCTTCCGACCCCAGTGTCATATGCGTGGGAGCGACTTCCTACAAGACAGGCTTCTATAACTTCGATGGCATATGGCAATCGAGAGACAGAGGCACGAATGGTGTGGTGGCAACATATAGTAGTCGTGGTCCTACACTTTTGGGCAATATAAAACCCGATGTTGTTGCTCCGGGTACGAATATAGCAGCGGCGTTCAACAGTTATTATGTAGAGATGAATCCCGATTATAATACTTCGGAACACGATGTTGCCCGTTATTCGTTCAAGGGAAGGGACTATGCCTGGGGCATGGAGTCTGGCACAAGTATGTCGTGCCCCATGGTGGCTGGCATTATAGCGCAATGGATGGAGACCGTGCCAACGTTGTCGCGTGAGCAGGTGCTTGAGGTTTTTCAGGCCACTTGCCGTCGTCCGGATTCGTCGCTGACGTATCCCAACAACGATTATGGCTATGGTGAGATCGATGCAGAAGCCGGTTTGAATTATCTGCTCTCGAACTACGACGGCCTTTCTGCTGTTCCTTCTTCGAATAAGCAGCATGGGATATACGACCTGCAGGGCAGGAGAGTGGAGCGTCCATCGAAAGGAATATATATTATTGCAGATGAAAAGGGAACCCGAAAGAAGGTTTTCCTGAACGAATAATGTTACATATAGGAATTGACGAACATGATAAAGATTCGTGACATAAAGAAGAGTTTCGGCAGTCTCGAGGTGCTAAAGGGTATTGATCTCGACATCGAACGTGGCAAGGTGATAAGCATTGTCGGCCCAAGCGGTGCGGGAAAGACGACGCTGCTGCAGATTATGGGTACTCTTGACAAGGCCGACAGTGGCAGTGTGATTATAGATGGAGTTGACGTCATGAAGTTGAGCGATGCCAAACGCTCGGCTTTCCGCAATAAGCACATGGGCTTTGTCTTCCAGTTTCATCAGTTGCTACCGGAGTTCACGGCTTTGGAGAATGTGATGATGCCTGCTCTCATTGGTGGGGTCCCCAAGCGTGTTGCACGCCAGCGGGCTGAGGAACTGCTTGGTTTCATGGGGCTTACGGACCGCTCTTCGCACAAGCCTAACGAACTTTCGGGTGGCGAGAAGCAGAGAGTTGCTGTTGCAAGAGCCCTTGTGTGCAAGCCGGATGTGATTTTTGCCGACGAGCCCAGTGGGTCGCTCGATACGCAGAACAAGCAGGAACTGCATCGCCTTTTCTTCGATTTGCGAGACAAGATGGGGCAGACCTTCGTTATTGTTACGCACGACGAACAACTGGCTTCTCTTGCCGATTGCAAGATTTCCATGAAGGACGGACGCATTACGGACATTACAGAAAGCGAATCGTAGGGCGACGAAGTCGTAGGTTGGCATCTCTTTGGTTGCCAAACTCTTACGAGTACCTATATCACAATAAAAAACATCTACTGTTAAGTTGACTATAAAGGTGTGCCAAGTCGGGCATTTAGCCGTGCCTTGTCGGCCAACTTAACAGTAGATGTTTTTCTGTTATGTGTTGAGCGTTTGACTCTTTGGAATTATTTCAGGGCAATTTTCTTTCCGCCTCTGATGCAGATACCTTGAAAGTCTCTGATGTTTTCCACTTTCCGCCCGAGGAGGTCGTATGTGGTGTCCGTTGAATTCGGGTGGGAGGTTGGCGGGGTAATGGCGTCGTCTATTGGCGGTGCAATGAGGTATAGCGGAATCCATGTGGCAGGTTTCGCCGGCAAAGCATCGGGTATGCGTTCCACTATTTGCTGCGTGCCGTCGCCCGTAATGGTTTCAAGATTTATGCCAAGTTTCTTTTCTGTCGGTGCTTCGGCAAGTCCGATGGAAGCCCAGGGTATTGCTATTTCAATCCGATAATAGGCCGGCACAACTTTCCCTACGCATTGTATGTCGGACAAGGTTGCCTCTGTCCAGTCTTTACCGTTGCCACGGAATGTCTTAAACGTGCCGTTGGGCAATATGTTAAAACGGTAAGATGTCGGCATGGGGACATCGGTGTTTGCATATTTGCTCTCCAAATACAGCACGATGCCGTCGGGGAACGGTTCTTCTGATTTGGCATAACGCCGATAGACAATGCAGGACATATAGAGCGCATCGCTGTCGTATGCAAAATCTGTATAGGAGAATGTGCCCGTTTCGTTGCCCATCGGGATTTGTTGCCCCTGGGAATTGTAATAGGAGTCTTCGGAAGAAAACAGCCCGTCTATTACGGGTTTTGCATATGGCGCATGGAATTGTTTCATGGGATAACCTTTTACCATCGCCACCTTCCCGTCCAATCCGCCTACAGCAACAACAATGCCAGTGTCGATGACTGCCAGAGAGTTCCACCAACTGTTTTTCGTTGTACCTTGATAGAACGGCTTCGACATCGCTTTGAAGTCTTTTGCCTGCTTGTTTCCAACATAAACGAACATCTTCATGTTGTCGCTTTCGCCGTATCTAGACTGGTGCGACAGGACAGTTTCGCCATTTGGCAAAACACGCAGATATGGTGCGCCGCCCTTGCATACAGGAGAGTAACTGTGGTTAATGCTGCGGTGGCGCATCGTACTCGTGCCATTTACGAAGGAATTGTTCTTCCAGTTGCTGCTAAGCGGCGTGCGAACCGTTGTGGGAACAAAGTCGCCCACACCGCTCCAGCCGTTGTCCTCGATGGCAACAACAATGTTACGCTTGTCGCTGAGGAGCACCGGCACCGGCATGCCGTCACGGAAACCGCTCCGGTACGAAATGCGTTGAGGCGTGGTCCAAGTTAGCCCGCCATCGAAACTTCGGCAGAGAGAAATCTGCTGTTCGCCTGTCGTTGTGTAAGGACTCTCGTCGGCAAAATACAGTTGCAACTCACCACTTGGCAGTTCAAGGAACGATGGTTCCCAACAACCATTCTCGAAAGTGTAGTCGGCATCATAAACAAAGATTTCGTCCGACCATGTTCTTCCGCCATTCGTACTACGGCGCAATCGGATGCCGAAACGACGGTCTTCAGTGTATGGCTCTGATGGACGAGGATTGTATGCAACCAGAATAGTCCCATCGGAGAGTTGGACAAGGTCCGGCACACAGTTGGGCGTGTTGTTCACATTCGGTGCAATTAGAGTAGGCGAGGACCACATCCTGCCTTGATTGGTAGAGAAACAGACCTTGATGCCACCGCTTTCGCAACAAGCCATTAGCCTTCCGTCGTTCAACTCAATAAGCCTTCCGTATCCTCCTCCATTAAATATGGTTACCGGTGTACGTGCATCCCAAAAGATGCGGCTGCTGGTATAACGAGCCATCGAAGCAGCCGTGAGATGCAGACACAGGCATAAGAATACGAATTGTAGAAAAAACCGTTTCATGATTATCGATTGTGTTTTATGGTTTTCTTACCTTCTTGTATGATGATCCCTGAATAATTCTCCGAAACCCTTTGCCCACTTAAATTATATAAATTTGTTTCATTTGGAAAGGACGGACGGCGACCGATGCCTAATGCTTCGGAATCAAAGATAAAACTAATAAGGCCGTCTGCAGATTCGGTAATTTCCGTAATGGAATGATTCATTAACTTTTTGCCCTCAAGGTTGGAATTGTATGGACTCCATGCAGGGACAGACATGTCGGTGAGTTCCGTTTTTCCCAAAGTGCCGGGCCAAGGATCGGCCGGCAAAGTGAAAGAGGTGCAGAGGTTATCAGCAGGGATAATGGTCATGCGCTGATGTGAACGTGTGTTATTAACAGTATTTTCTGCCCAGGCAGAACTGTCGTAATCTACATGGAGAATAAGCATTCCATGACCTTCAAGGTGCTTGTCCCAACTTGTTTGCTGACGGTTTTCAAACAGATAGTATTCATTGTCGTTACCATCGTTTCTCAAAATATATGCAATAGGTTCGGAAGTCAAGGCTGCCATATCCTTTACCGCCGTTGCCTCGCTGAGTTCAATCGGTTGAAGCCAACCGCAAAACATGCGTTCATAACTTGTAAAGCCGGCAGGAGTGCCACCGTTTCCATTGTATTCGCCATAGTCCATGAGGTCCCACGAGTCCATGCCAAAATTACTTCCCATAGTGTCGTAAAAATCGGGAAGCCCAAAGCAATGCGCAAATTCGTGGCATGCGATGCCAATGCCGGTAATGGATGTTCCACTCGTGCCTAATAATTCTGCACTGGTGGCATAGGCGTCAATCGTTACGCCGTCGGCAATGACCGCCCCCTCACCATCGTTCTCGTACTCATATGCTTCCGAAAGAAACCAAGCATGAGACCATATGTCGGCATCTCTTCTGCTCTGCGCTTCGTCAAAGCCCGAATGAATAACAAAGACATGCTCCACCTCTCCGTCGTTGTCCCAGTCATACAGACTGAAATCTGTACTGTCGTCTATCATGTGAATTGCTTGGGATACCATTTCTGCGGTATGCGCATCGTCGCCATTGATGTTGTTCCCGCCATAGTATGACAAAGGCTTATTCATCGTGACTGGGCCAACGACATCGAAACTGAAATCAAATAAACCATAACTTGCATCGTGGAAATAATCTCGAACAGAACCCGTATTTAACTCATCGGAATAGCCTCTTTCGTTGAAGAAACGCTGAAAGTCGGCATTTGTATAGTGAAATGGAGTTTGAGGGAACTGAACCAATATCACGAGTCCTCGTTTACTGCCAGTAATAATGTTCTGTTTGTTCTTTCGTTTTACTGCGTTTCGTTTCGCAAAAACTTTTTTTCGCACTGATGCTTTTGCATTCCAGCATCTTTGAATACTATCGGTATTGACGAAGCGGGCAATGCCATCTTTGTCACATTCAAGGTATAAACCTTCGTCTGTCTGATAGAAATGCATGTTTTCGTCACCCATCCATATTGCTTCTACAGATGTGCCGTCTGCGAGAAAGAGTGTGCATCGTTGCCTCTTTGCAGGAACAGCGGATGCAGATAGGGCACACAGATAAAGAATAGTGTAGAGGAATATATTGCGCATTGTTAGACTGAATTATTGTATTATTATTTTCTTGACATCTCCATTGCTCTTGCGTATAACGAAGATGCCATGCCTGAGTGTGAAACGGTGTAGTTCATCAGCAAAGCATTCCCCAACGAATTGTCCTTTTATGTCATATACTCGTATTCTTTCTGCACTTTTGCTTATTTCGGAGATCGCGTCCGGATTGGGGCGGAAGGACTCGCTTTCTGCCCAGGTACTGTTTCGGTATTGGTCGCTGATGGCTTGTACAGAGTAGGTGTAGTCTCTGTCGGTCTTAAGATCATTTAGCCTGAATGATGTACCTACAATACTGTCTTTCTGGAGAATTAATTCTCCTTCACACCAGAGTTGTAAATTGTAGAGGGTTGCATTGCTAACCGGTTCCCATATTGCAGTTGTGCTTCCGGGCTTGGTGTCTTCAAAACTTAAGTCTGTGGGTTTGTCCAGGGTTCCCAATGGCATTGCCTTGACAATAACAATGCCATCTGATGTTTCTTCAATATCAACAAGTGGCTTGTTCATGTAGTTGCCTGTATAGACAAGGCTTGCAGGGTAGGAATCATTCGTCAGTTCGCTGTTGCCCGTGATGCCCGGGTATGGATTGCCTTGCAAACTTGTTTGCCATGCTTCTTTTGAGGTGGCATTGTTAGAACCAATGAGGGTTCCGTTGGCAGGAATGATGGTGAGGCGTTGGTGAGTGGAACTTGTATTTACGGTGTTGCTATTCCATGCACTTGCAGAATAGTCGACATGCATTACCAACATTCCGTGACCGCGATTGCTGCACATGCCCCAATCCCAGCCTTGTGCTTGTCTGTTGTCCAGGATGTAATACTCGTTCGGATTAGCATCATTGACAAGTTTATATCCTTTTCCCCCTTGAGCAAAGCATTTAAGGCGGAGTGTGCATGGGCCTTTGATGGTTTCTGTTTGTTGCCATCCCATAAATTCACGTTCATAGGCTGTATAGTTGACAGGAACTTTACTGCTTCGGGTATACATACCGTAGTCCATGATGCTCCAATAGTCGAGGCCAAACTCTTTGTTTCTTGTGTCATAAAGGTCAGGCAAGCCGAGAGCATGACTGATTTCGTGGATAACAACACCCACGCCGTCCGGCTGGGTTTCTGTGATGTATCCCCCGCTGGCAGCAGTCGGACGAAGTTCGCAACTTGAGGAGCAGCCGGCAAGCGTTATTTCGTTGACTGTGTAGGTAGATGGTCTTTCTTGAGGCCAAATGGTGTTTTTGTCGTTATAACTGTTTGTGTAGTTTTGCCCAAGTCCGGCAAAGATTACAACACACATATCGACTTCTCCGTTTCCGTCGTTGTCGAACTGATTCCAGTTACTTTCTATTTTTTGCGCTTTGGCAAAAGATTCTTTGATGAACTGAGAGTAACGAATGTCTTTTGCATTACCGGAATCGCTTCCATAGTAACTATAGACACTGTCGAGAAGAACTGGGCCGATGACAGCAAATTCTGGTTGGAACTGCTCCATGCTTTGGTCCATGAAGTATTGTCGGACGCTGCCCCAGTTCCCTGTCGATGTGTAGATGTCTGTGCCGTTGAAAAAATTATCGTAGAAACTCTGTACACGGCTGTCTGATATGCCTACGCTGAACTTCTTGTCTTTGAATGCCGCCAGGATGACAGGGATTTTCTTCGTGCCGATTGGCTTTATCAATGCGGTTTCAACACTTCCAACTTTCTTTCTTGCGGAAAGAGGTTCTTGAGGTAGTGATGCTATGAATTCTTTTCTGGAAAGACCTGTTGCAAGAAATAAACCATCGCGTTCCAGTACTACTTCGCCTTCATCTGTAACGAGATAGTCTGTTTTTTCGTCGCCATAGGCAGTTACCATGACTGTTCGTCCGTCGTTGAGCGTTACACTTCGGCGGATTCTTAGTGCAGGAACTGCTAAGGTCCAAACTGATATGCTTGTTAGGATAAAACTTAGGATAAGTCTTTTCATGTCGGTAAGTGCATTATATATATAATGTGTGCAAAAATACGTTTTTTCATGCTTTCATGCAAAAAATGCTCTAATTATTTGCATGTTCGGTGGAAAGTGAGTACTTTTGCATCGCTTTAAGGGGGATTAGCTCAGCTGGCTAGAGCGCTTGCATGGCATGCAAGAGGTCATCGGTTCGAGCCCGATATTCTCCACAGAGTTAAAGATGGATGGTTTTGCCGTCCATCTTTTTTTGTTCTTTCGAGTTGTAGTTTTGCAGATAACAATACGCCTTCAAAGCGATAGGGCATTGAAGGCGTATTGTTATTGGTTTAATGTTATGTTTTACGATAGATTACTATTGGAGAGGTATCTTTGCGATTCTGCCTTCGTGACGACCGCCTTCGAAGGGAGTCTGGAAATACTCGTCCATGATTGCGTCTGCTTCTTCGTTTGTGATGAAGCGACCGGGCATGACAAGCACATTGGCATTGTTGTGTTGTCTTGCGAGGTGGGCTATCTCTGGTTTCCAGCAGAGTGCGGCTCGAATAATCTGGTGCTTGTTTAGGGTCATATTGATTCCTTCTCCGCTGCCACAGATGGCAATGCCTTTCTCGCATTCGCCAACTTCTATGCCTGCTGCCAAGGCATGTGCAAAGTCTGGGTAATCACAACTTTCTTCGTTGTAGGTTCCGTAGTCGTGAAACTCAATTCCCTTTTGTGTGAGGTATTCTTTTACGTGTTGTTTGAGTGCAAAGCCTGCGTGGTCGCTTGCGAGTCCTATTTTGCTCATGCCAATATCTTCTTTGCTTGTTCGTAAACGTTTTCGGCGGTGAAGCCGAATTTCTGGTCAAGTACTTTGTATGGTGCAGAGTAACCGAAACTGCCAAGTCCCCAGATTGTGCTGTTTTGGTGTGCTCCGACGAGGAAGCCTTGCAGGTTGACGGGCAATCCGGCTGTGAGGCCGAAGACTTTGCTGCCAATGGGGAACAATTCCTGCTGGTATAAGATGGGTTGTTCGCGGAAGAGGCCTTCGCTGGGTGCGCTGACTACTCGCACTTTATATCCGTCTTTGCGGAGGAGGCGTGCGCCTGCGATGAGGG
>X129_Alpine_Ibex__coassemble_105_pt1 | contig 11208 bp, 11 predicted proteins | sample X129_Alpine_Ibex__metabat2_low_PE_007 | metagenome-assembled genome bin X129_Alpine_Ibex | reverse complement strand
ACACTAAAGCCGGCAACATCGCTTGCCTTTATGCTGCAAAATGCTACGCTGCAACAGAAAAATATCAGGAAGCCATTGAAATGCTCGACAGATTCAGCGACTGCGACGACGCCATGATCAGCCCCGCAGCCATTGCACTCAAAGGCAACTGCTATGCAGAACTCGGCGAGAACGAAAAGGCTGCCGAACTGCTGCTGAAAGCCGCAACAGAAGCCGACAACAACACCATCAGCCCCACCTGTCTGCTGCAGGCCGGCCAAATCTTCGCTTCTCTCGGCCAGAACGACAAGGCACTCGACTGCTACAACCAAATCAAAAACAAGTACCAGCAGAGCAATGCCTACTACGAAATTGACAAATACATCGAGGCTTGCAAATAAGAAGAGACATACAAAATGGCATCTTCCCTCCACAATCTCTCTGACTACAACGTACACTCCGTGCCCGACGCAACAGGCATGAGAGTAGGTATCGTGGTCAGCGAATGGAACGAAAAGATAACAGGCGCATTGCTCGACGGCGCATGCAAGACACTCATGAAGCACGGCGTTCGCGAGGAGAGCATCAACATCAAGACCGTTCCCGGCAGTTTTGAACTCGTATATGGTGCAGCACGCTTTGTCAGTTCCGGCCTGGTGGATGTTGTCATAGCCATCGGATGCGTCATTCGTGGCGACACACCACACTTCGACTACATCTGTCAAGGCGTCACACAAGGACTGGCCGACCTGAACAAAGAAGGCAAGATTCCCGTCATCTACGGCTTGCTCACCTGTAACACACTCGAACAGGCACAGGAACGTTGTGGCGGAATGCTCGGCAACAAAGGCGACGAATGTGCCGTCACTGCCATCAAAATGGTTAAAGGTTGGGAATAAATCCCACTCCCCTATTACTCACAGACACACATAGAAAGTGCTGCACGGACATCCATGCAGCACTTTCTTTATATTATTTTTTTGTAAACCTCATCACTGACAAGGATACATCCTTAACAAAAAGACAACAAAAACGGGGAGGCGCCGATACGTCTCCCCGTTATGGTGTTATACAAAAGCAAAAAGATAGAACTACTCGATGACGACTCGTGTCCAACCATGTTCGTCAGGTTCTATACCATATTGTATGTTGCGCAGTTTTTCATAAAGTTTGCGACAAACCGGACCCGGCTGACCGTCCTTGCTGATAATAAAACTCTGCTTCGTATCGAGGTCGTCAATGCGTTCTATGGGACTGATGACAGCAGCCGTTCCACAAGCACCTGCTTCCTCGAAAGTTGAAAGTTCTTCCTCTGGAATCTGACGACGTTCCACCTTCATGCCAAGATCCATTGCCAACTGCATAAGGCTCTTGTTTGTGATGCTGGGCAGTATGCTGGAACTCTTGGGAGTAACATATGTATTGTCCTTTATTCCAAAGAAATTGGCAGCACCGCACTCGTCCATATACTTCTTTTCCTTCGCATCGAGATAGAACTCGCAACTGTAGCCCAAATCGTGCGCCAACTTGTTCGCTCTAAGGCTTGCTGCATAGTTGCCACCAACCTTGTAAATGCCTGTGCCAAGTGGTGCCGAACGGTCATACTCACGCACAATCACATATGGATTGGCAGCAAAGCCGCCCTTGAAATACGGGCCTACAGGTGTAACGAAGATAACAAAGAGATACTCTTCTGCAGGATGAACGCCAACCTGTGCGCTTGTGCCAATCAGAAGAGGACGGATGTAGAGTGTTGCGCCACTCTCGTAAGGCGGAATGAAATGTTCGTTCAGTCGTATCACTTTCTCTACCATCTCGACAAACATCTCTGTAGGCACTTCGGGCATAAGTATGCCTCGGCAAGTACTCTGCAAGCGGGCAGCATTCTCATCGATTCGGAACACACGCACCTTTCCGTCAGGACAACGATAGGCCTTAAGGCCTTCGAAGGCCTCCTGGCCGTAGTGCAAACAGGTTGCAGCCATGTGCATAGGAATGGTTTCCTCGCTACAAACCTCTATCTCACCCCATGCACCGTTACGATAGTAACAACGCACATTATAGTCTGTCTTCATGTAACCAAATGAAAGGTTACTCCAATCTATTTCCTTCATAATGAGATTTCCTCTACGCTCCCCTAAGGGGAGGCCTTTTAATTTTGAATTAATTTTGCATGCAAAGTTACTCTTTTTCCTCGATATTGAGTAAGGATTTACAGTTTTTTTCTGCCTCGTAGAGTTTTTCATGACAATACTTCATTAACTCTTGTGCATCACGAAGGCGAGTCGCCATCTCGTCGATGCCGATTTCTCCTTGCTCCATCTGCAAAGTCATCTCCTCAAGTCGCTGCATTGCCTGTTCGTATGTCAGTTCTTTTTCCATGTATCTATAATTGATTTTATTATACCATTTCCCGTATATGTGGTCAACTCATCGCCTTCGGCAAGGCCATCGGCACTGCGTACCAACTTGCCATTACACATCGTAATGCTATAGCCACGACGAAGCAACAATTTGGGGTCAAGGCTTTCCATGCGATGCTTCATGAGTTCGAGACGATGCTTCTCTCTTTCTACACAACGAGTGCTCACCGAGATAAGCCTTTGGCAAAGAAGTTGAAGTTTATTGTGATGAGTCCGACCTATGTTTGCAAATAGTAAAGGCAGCACCATTCGCTGACGTTCGAGCCTTTGACGTTCATATTGTATTCTTTCTTGAGCAAGACGCGTTATGCGCAAATAGAGGTCGTCGAGCAAAGTCGCCTCCTGTGCCTGATGTTCGATAAGGAAAGCAGCAGCAGCAGTTGGCGTCTTGACACGCGTATGCGCTACAAAGTCAATGACCGTTTCGTCACGTTCATGACCAATACCCGTCAATACCGGCAATGGATATTGTGCTATGCATGCAGCAAGTTCATAGTTGTCGTAATCACTCAAATCACTGCTGGCCCCACCGCCTCTTATGATAACTACGATATCGAAGGATGGCAAACTCCCGTCCTCATCAGAGAATGTTGAGATTGCATCAAGAGCGGCAATGATGCTGGAGGGCACCTGTTCTCCTTGCATGACAGCAGGGAACAACTGAACATCAAAATGGAAGCCATAGACATTCTGTTCCAACTGATGGCAAAAATCTCCATAACCCGCTGCCGTTGCACTGCTTATCACTGCAACACGTCTTAACAAACGTGGCAAGGGGAGTGTCTGATTGTCATGCAGAATACCATCTTGCTCGAGTTGAAGAAGTATTTCACGACGACGTTTGGCAAGGTCACCCAATGTATATGTGGAGTCAATGTCAAGTACATTAAGCGAATAACCATACTGTTCGTGGAACGAAACCTTTACCAGCAACTTCACCAACAACCCTTTTCTGAGTGTTTCGCCTGACTCTTTTTGAAAACGTAAGCGAAGGATGTTATAGTTGCGAGCCCAGCAAGTGATGCGTGCCCGAGCGACAATGCGGTCACTGCCTTCGTCCTTCTGCACGAGTTCTCCATAGAAATGTCCACCGAAAGCAGGCGTGCTGACATCACTCAATTCGCCCGTTACCCAGCATGGTCCATCGAGATGTCCTTCGACAACTTCTCTTACCAAGGCATTCAACTCAAATAGTGTCAGTGTTTCGTTTGACATCTTTGCACTTGTTTGTTTATGCAAAAATAATAAAAGTTTGGCGAACTAAGAGAATACAAAATGGAGAAATACATGGAAAGCGTACAAAAGCGAAAACAAGACCTATTCTCTCGTCAAGAATATATAATTTATTTATATCTTTGTACACGTATTAAAAACATAACATAAACTGCAATGATAAAGGACATCTATCTCGCCGGCGGTTGCTTTTGGGGAACAGAGCATTACTTCAAACAGATAAATGGCGTAAAAGAAACCGAGGTGGGTTTTGCTAATGGGCATACAGAAAATCCCACATACCAAGAGGTATATACAGACACCACCGGATTCACAGAAACAGTACACATAAAGTACAACCCCGAAGAAGTCAGTCTGGAATTTCTACTTAAAATGTTTTTCAAGGCTATAGACCCAACAAGTCTTAACAAACAAGGTCATGACGAAGGAACACGCTATCGTACCGGAATCTATTATACCAATGCAGAAGACATTAACATAATAAATAAAGTATATAACGAAGAACAAGAGAATTACGACCAGCCCCTGGCCGTAGAGAAAATGCCCTTGAAGAATTACTATTCTGCCGAAGAGTATCATCAAGACTATCTCGACAAGAACCCTACTGGCTACTGCCATCTGCCCCTATCGTTATTCAAGTTTGCAAGGGAAGCAAAAGAAGGAGATTGCCAAAAGAACAACGTATAATGAAAGACAGACAACAAAAAATCCTTCTATAGAAATTCGCTAAAGAAGAAAACACTATAAAAATCCGCAATGCCTACAGACATTGCGGATTTTGCTTGCTTACTTATTTAAGTACTGAATGTAACTCTACTCTACTCTTTAGCCACAAAAACTGAGCAGGATACCTGCAGCAACAGCACTACCGATAACGCCTGCCACATTGGGGCCCATGGCATGCATCAGAAGGAAGTTGCGGGGGTCAGCCTTCTGGCCCTCAACCTGGCTGACACGAGCAGCCATAGGAACAGCACTAACACCTGCACTGCCAATGAGGGGATTGATTTTCTCCTTCAAGAAGAGGTTCATGAGTTTAGCCATCAAGACACCGCCTGCACTACCAATGCCGAAGGCTACAATACCTACACACAGGATAGCAATTGTTTGGAAATTAAGGAATGCACTGGCTGTAGCCGTTGCACCTACCGTTACACCCAACATGATGACTACGATATTGTTAAGTTCGTTCTGGGCAGCCTTGCTTAAACGTTCTACAACACCACACTCTTTGAAGAGGTTGCCGAGCATCAAGCAACCGATGAGTGTGCCAGCAGAGGGAACAATAAGACTCACGACGATAGCAACAACAATGGGGAAAATAATCTTCTCCTTCTTACTAACCTGACGAAGTTGATTCATACGAATCATACGCTCTTTCTTGGTTGTTAAAGCACGCATAATGGGAGGCTGAATAACAGGAACCAAAGCCATATAACTATATGCAGCAACAGCAATGGGGCCAAGCAATTCAGGAGCAAGTTTGGAAGTAAGGAAAATTGCCGTAGGACCGTCTGCTCCACCAATGATACCAATAGATGCCGACTGCGCAGCGGTAAATCCAAAGACATCAATCTGTGTTACAAGGAACGTAGCAAAGATACCCAACTGGGCTGCTGCACCAAGCAAAAGGCTCTTGGGGTTAGCAATCAGTGGACCAAAATCTGTCATCGCACCTACACCAAGGAAGATGAGACAAGGATAGATACCTGCCTTAACGCCAATGTACAAAACATCAAGCAAACCACCATGAGCCATGATATAGCCATAACTATGATAATTAGGGCTATCAGGGTTCAGGAACTCGTTGTTCCACATATCAGAATCAAAGAGACCAGCACCAGGAAGATTGCTAAGAATCATACCGAAGGCGATGGGAAGGAGCAACAAGGGTTCGTACTCTTTCTTGATAGCAAGATAAAGTAAGACGCAGCCAATGAGAATCATTACTGCATTTTTCCAGCCTTCTTCTGTAACGAAGAAAGTGACGAAGCCCATCTCATTGAAGAAGTCATTCAGACCTTGCTCCAAGTCGAAATCTGCAGCCATTATAGGAGCAGTAACCAACAAGAAGAGCAAAAGAAGACTAATAAACTTTTTCATATCTCTTATAAATTGTGAAACTATATTAGTTCAATTCTACAAGAGCCTGTCCACTTTGAACCTGAGCACCAGCCTCAACAAGTATTGCCTTAATGGTACCTGCATACTCAGAAGTGATGTTGTTCTCCATCTTCATGGCTTCCATCAAGAGAACGGTATCGCCTACATTGACTGCATCACCAACTTTCAAGACTAACTTTGTAACAGTTCCAGGAAGAGGAGCAGTTACAACCTTTGCACCAACAGGAGCCGATGCAGGTGCTGCAGCAGGAGTGGGAGCAGCAACGGGTGCTGCGGGAGCAGGCTTCGGAGCAACCTCTGCCTTTGCAGCAACACAATCTGCCACCATCTCAACGAGCAAGTCGCCTTGGTTCACACTCTGACCGGGAGTAACAGCCACACGCTGAACAGTGCCATCAACATCACTTACGATATCGTTAGCCATCTTCATGGCTTCGATAACGAGCAACACATCGCCACACTTCACGCGCTGACCATTTGCAACGTTAATCTTTGTGACTGTACCAGGAAGTTCGCTGTTAACATTCTTCGGACCACCTGTTTGGGCGCCTGCAGCAGCAGCCGTTGCAACTCGAGGAGCCTGCGCTTTTGTTTGAGGTACTTCTACCTGATAAGTTTGACCATTGACGGTAACCTTCATCTGTCCGCCATTGAGGTCCTCAACAGTGGCTGTATAGTCTTTGCCACTTATCTTAAACTTGAATTCTTTCATTTGTTTTTATTAGTTGACAAGTTAATTCGTAACTCTTAACTCTTAATTCTTAACTATTTAAAGCCTCGGGTTCAGTTGAGCACCCCAGGCAGAGTTGTAAGGAGAAATCGTAAGTACACGACTCTCACTGTTGTTGATCTCCTCGAAATAGAGATAAAGTGCTGTTGCAACAGCCGCCTTATCCTCCTCGCTGGCTTTCTCTAAGCCTTTTGTCTGTTCTGTGCTTCCCTTAACAGCCTTAGTCTCTTTTGTTGTTTTCTTCTGAGAAACAAGACTAAAGATATTCAAAATGGCAACCAGAATAACCAAAATAGCAAACACCACCAAAATGGAGATACCTGCCAAAAGCCAAATCTGAGGGTCTGTTATAGAAAGAAAATACATTTCTAATTATATTTTTAATGATTTCGAATTCCTTACAGAGGTATATTGCCATGCTTCTTCGCAGGGTTGGTAAGTTTCTTGTTCTCGAGTTGAGCCAAAGCACGAATGATGCGGAAGCGAGTGTTGCGAGGCTCGATAACATCATCGATGTAACCATACTTGGCAGCCTGATATGGATTGGCGAAGAGGTCTTCGTACTCCTTCTGCTTTTCTGCCATGTATGCCTTTGCTTCTTCCACTTTTCCTTCGTCCTTCAGTGCCTTTGCTTCCTTAGCATAAAGCACGCTTGCAGCACCACTTGCGCCCATAACAGCAATCTCGCTTGAAGGCCATGCATAGTTGAGGTCGCCACGAAGTTGCTTACAACTCATCACAATGTGGCTACCACCATAACTCTTACGCAAGGTTACTGTCACTTTGGGCACAGTTGCCTCACCATAAGCATAGAGCAACTTCGCGCCATGCAAGATAACTGCATTGTACTCCTGAGCAGTACCGGGCAAGAAGCCAGGAACGTCAACGAGTGTTACAATAGGAATGTTGAAGGCGTCGCAGAAGCGTACGAAACGAGCGCCCTTGCGGCTTGAGTTGCAATCGAGCACGCCTGCAAGTTGTTTCGGCTGGTTGGCAACAATGCCGACACTCTGTCCGTTGAAACGAGCGAAACCAACAATAAGATTCTTTGCATAATTAGGCTGCACTTCGAAGAACTCGCCATTATCGACGATACCGGCAATTACCTGATACATGTCGTAAGGCATGTTGGGATTGTCGGGAATGATGTCGTTGAGATAATCTTCCATGCGGTCGATGGGATCGGTGCATGCAACACGAGGTGTCTTTTCGAGATTATTCTGAGGGATGTAAGAGAAGAGTTGCTTAATCATTGCGATACACTCTTCTTCGTTCTTGGCTGTGAAGTGTGTCACACCACTCTTTGTTGCATGAACACTTGCGCCACCGAGTTGTTCCTGAGTCACAACTTCGCCCAGAACGGCTTTAACCGGACCAGGACCTGTAAGGAACATATAACTGCTACCCTCTACCATGAAAGTAAAGTCAGTCAGAGCAGGGCTATAAACAGCGCCACCGGCGCAGGGACCCATAATGGCACTAATCTGGGGCACAACGCCAGAGGACATAATGTTACGCTGGAAAATCTCGGCATAACCGGCAAGGGCGTTGATACCTTCCTGAAGACGAGCACCGCCAGAGTCGTTAAGACCGATGACAGGAGCACCAACCTTCATGGCGATGTCCATTACCTTGCAAATCTTGCTTGCCAGCATCTCGGAAAGAGAACCAGCAGAAACTGTGAAGTCTTGAGCAAAAACATAAACCAGACGACCGCCGATAGTACCGCTACCGGTCACAACGCCGTCGCCCAGGTAATGCTTTTTCTCCATGCCGAAGTTCGTGCAACGGTGCTCCACGAACATGTCCATTTCCTCAAAACTTCCTTCGTCGAGCAGAAGATTGATACGTTCGCGAGCCGTCAGCTTACCTTTCTCATGCTGCTTCGCGATGGCTTTTTCACCGCCACCCATACGGGCTTTGGAGCGGAGTTCCATGAGCTCCTTAATCTTTTCTGTTTGTGTACTCATATTTTTTATATGTAATAAGGTTTTTGCATATAATTTCGTGCAAAGGTAATAAAAAAAAACAATAGCCTGTCTTTTTAATGCCTTATTTTTCTCTATAGTTACACATTATATATATATTTAGAAGAGTTTCATGACAAGTGAGGCGTCATTCCCTTCGTAAATCATAACATCTGTTGCGGGAACATAACTCAACTGGGAGAATTGGAATAGTTGTATTGCCGCGAATGCTCCGTCTTGCGACGCAACGACTTCTAACAAACAACTGCCATTCAATGTTGGTTTAAGCATAGATTCGCCTGCCATCGTTGCCAGTTTCTCTTTGGGAGATTCCAATATGTGCTTGATGCGTTTGCCATCTTCGCTCGAATACTCTAATACTTTTGCATTTATAACACTGTTTGTTGGTTTGAACACAACCTTACTGCATAAGCCGAATAAGGATTTGCTGACACCGATACGAGCATCAGCGCAGATGGTGTTCCACATCTGCAAATTCTTTATGTTTGCCATTATTTCTTTGTTAATGTTTTCTGTAAATTGTTTCTAATTGATGTATTACGATAGAAACACTGCGCTAACAAAGAATGTGTCTCAAGGCTATAACATAATATAGTCTTCGAGACGCCGCGCTCTGCAGGAATTTATAATGTTCCAGACAGAGGTGTTGAAAAAGGTTTTTTAGGTGATTAAATGAATATGAGCAGGAGTAACGTCCGTCATTCGAGCCAGAGTTCCCTGCTTGACTGGGCTGCAAGCGTGATGTGCGGGAGCCGCATATGCGTGACAAAGAAACGGTGCGTAACGAAAAACCCAACACACTCTGCGGTTCTTCTGCCATACAGCGAGCCCGCTCTTCGTGGCAACCGACCTGCTCTTCTCTTTGCGAATCGGCTATAAAAGTGACATTAGCCTTTATTTCCGAGAAGAAGGCAATCTGACACCATAGGAAGGCTATAAGTGCAAATATCAATCGAAAAAAGGGACTTGTCTTAAAATTCACGTCGAAACAAACTCAAATTCTGTGCAAAGATACGAAATAAAGAGATAGTTTACACCATTTACGTCTTATTTTTTATTTGAAGGCAAGAAAGCACTTTGCAGATTCTTTCCAAAGCAATGTCCCTTCCGACAATTACCCTTGTGCATCGGCGAAAAATAGGGCGATTCGGCAGACAGGAAGAACATCAAATATACAACCCCAGTATGATTGCCAAACTATACACGTTAAGTCGGGCAACTATACACGTTAAGTTTGCAGACTATACACGTTAAGTTTGCAGACTATCCCAGTGTCGTTTATAATCATGGCACAGTTATTTTATTTGTAGCGCACAATATCTGAACTTTTTTTCGTACCTTTGCCGCCGGAATTAGCTTTGAACAGATGCGACAACACATCCCTACCGAACTTGGCACAAAGCCCATCGGCTCTCTGCTTTGGCAGTACTCTCTGCCCGCCATTATCGCCATGGTGGCCATGTCTCTGTATAATATAGTGGACAGCATCTTTGTTGGGCAAGGTGTAGGCGACGAAGCCATCAGCGGCATGGCTGTGGCAAGTCCGTTCATGAACCTGTCGGCTGCCTTCGGAGCAATGGTGGGCGTCGGTGCAAGCACAGTCATCAGCGTCCGTCTCGGGCAAGGAAAATACGAAGAAGCCCAATACATACTGGGCAACACAATTACCCTCAACATCATCCTCGGCATCATCTTCACACTCGTGTGCCTGCCATTCCTGGACGAGATTTTGTACCTCTTCGGAGCAAGCGACGTGACCCTGCCCTATGCACGAGAGTATATGCTCGTCATCCTGCTTGGCAACATGGTGACACACCTTTTCTTCGGTTCGAACGCCATACTGCGCAGTGCAGGCCATCCACGCACGGCAATGGGATGCACATTCCTTGCCATCATCGTCAACTGCATACTCGACCCTCTATTCATCTTCGTGTTCAAATGGGGAATTCAAGGCGTAGCATGGGCAACCATCATTGCTCAAGCCGTTGCCTTCTGCTGGCAGTTGAAACTCTTCAGCCGACCAACAGAACTGCTTCATCTGCGTCGGGGCATCTACCGACTGCGGTTCGACATCGTCCGCCAATGCCTGGCAATCGGCCTCAGCCCGTTCCTGATGAACAGTTGTGCCTGCCTGGTTGTCCTCTTCTGCAACAATCGTCTGCTCCAATACGGCGGCGACATGGCAATAGGTGCCTATGGCATCGTCAACAGAGTAGTCTTCCTGTTCGTCACCATCGTTATGGGACTTGTGCAAGGAATGCAGCCAATCATAGTCTACAACTGGGGAGCCAAGCAAAACGACCGAGTATTCCTTGTGCTTCGTTACAGCATAATTGCAGCAACATGCATCACCCTGGCAGGTTGCCTGACAGGCGAACTCATCCCGGCAACAGTGATACACATCTTCGGAGCCGGTCCGGGGTTGACCGAAAAAGCCGTTCGCGCCTTCCGAATCATTGTGGCAGTATTCCCATTGGTAGGAGCACAAATGGTTATCGGCAACTTCTTCCAGAGCATCGGCCATGCAGGAAAAAGTATCTTCCTCAGCGTCACCCGCCAAATGCTCTTCCTCATTCCGCTGCTTGCCCTCTTGCCACAATGGTGGGAACTGGACGGCGTATGGCTCTCTATGCCGGCAAGCGACGCCATTAGTTTCTGCGTTTCGATAAGCATGTTCGTCTATATGGCGAAAAAGATAAAACGAAATGAAACGCATCGGATTGCTTAGCGA
>X129_Alpine_Ibex__coassemble_103_pt1 | contig 11293 bp, 7 predicted proteins | sample X129_Alpine_Ibex__metabat2_low_PE_007 | metagenome-assembled genome bin X129_Alpine_Ibex | reverse complement strand
ATGTCAAACACGGCAAACCTATTGTACGCTTCATACGAAGAAAGCAGAAACTGCCTCCGCATCAGGTTGTCATGGACGAGATAGAACGCATCAAGAGCGAGCGGAAATGGGTAGAAGAAGACAGCAAGGAATACTATACCTTGCTCACCGATGCTCTTCGTAACTATATTCGCGACCGTTATGGATTCAATGCGATGGAAATGACTTCCAGCGAAATCATAGAACAACTCATAGCAGAAAACAACGAAGAGGCACTCGACGAACTGCGAGAGATATTCCGAACGGCCGATCTTGTCAAGTTTGCCAAGTACAGTACACTCATCAATGAAAACGATGCCAACCTTGTAGCCGCCGTTGAGTACGTTAATCAGACAAAGATTGAGGTCGATCCAAATGCAAAGCCGGAACCGGAAATCATCAAGGAAACCGACCAAAAACGCCTCACACAGGTCAAGATGATGCGCATTGCGATGGTAGTGCTTGTGGTGCTTTCTGTAGCCTTGTTGGCTTGGATGATATGGCGTTCGGCCGACTTGTTAATGTAAAGACAGAGTGATATGACATTCGAAAATCCACTATACCTGCTTTTGTTGTTGCTTGTAATACCATATATTGTTTGGTATTGGTTCAGGCATAAGACATCTACACCGTCAATTCGTGTAAGCAGTACAGAGGCAATGTTTCAGGCTCCCAAGAGTCTTCGGCAGCGTTTACTGCATTTGCCTCTCGTTTTAAGGCTGGCTTGTTATGTTTTTGCCGTGATTGCGTTGGCTCGCCCTCAAACATCAAACAGTTGGAGCAGCAAGCACACTGAGGGCATTGACATCATGCTTTGTATGGACGTCAGCACAAGTATGCTGGCAGAAGACTTGAAACCTAATCGCATAGAGGCAGCCAAGAATGTTGCTTTGGAGTTCATCAGTGGCCGTCCGGACGATAATATCGGTCTTACTCTCTTTGCCGACGAAGCCTACACCCAATGTCCAATGATTGTTGACCATGCAGTTCTTCTGAATTTGCTCAATGGCATGAAGGTTGATATGGCACAGCGTGGTCTTATCGATGACGGTACTGCCATCGGCATGGGTATTGCCAATGCGTTGTCGCGCCTCAAGGACAGTAAGGCGAAAAGCAAGGTCATCATTCTGCTTACCGATGGCACGAACAACTGCGGACAAATAAGCCCCAATACGGCAGCCGACATTGCGAAGAGTTTTGGCATTCGTGTCTATACCATAGGTGTTGGCACGAATGGTACTGCCCGCTATCCTTATCCGGTTGGTGGTCACATAGAATATGTCAACGTTCCTGTTGAGATTGACACGAAGACACTTGCCGAAATTGCCCGAAAGACAGATGGTGAGTTCTATCGTGCTACGAATAACCAGAAATTGCACGAGGTTTATCAGGAGATAGACAAATTGGAGAAGACCAAGATGAACGTGAAGCAGTATTCCAAACGTTACGAGGCATACGGAATGTTCATGCTCATAAGTGTGCTTTGTCTGCTGTTGGAACTATTGTTGCAAAACACCATTTTGAAGAGAATACCATAGTCTCTCCCCAGCCCTCACCTAAGGGGAAGGGAGTAAAATAGTAAATAGTAAATCGTCAAATAGTAAATTACCTCGATGTTTCGCTTTGAAAGTCCACAATATCTGTATTTGTTGTTAGTGCTTTTGGCACTGGCTGCAATACATTATTATATTATATTTAAGAAGAAGCAGCAGGTTAAACGTTTCGGTGACCCTGTTTTGACCAGACAACTTTTCCTTGGTGTTTCGCGATGGAGACCAGAGGTGAAGTTCTGGCTTGCCATGGTTGCTTTGGCTTCTTTTATTGTTGCTTTGGCCCGTCCACAGTTCGGTACTCGCCTTGATACCAGAGAACGTGTGGGCATTGAGGCTATTATTGCGCTCGATGTTAGCAACTCTATGCTCGCAGAGGATGTGAAACCCAATCGTCTGGAAAAGGCAAAGATGATGGTCAGCAACATGGTGGACGGCATGAAGGACGACAAAATCGGTCTTATTGTCTTTGCCGGTGAAGCCTTTGTGCAGTTGCCTATTACGAGCGATTATGTGAGTGCCAAGATGTTTCTCGAGACCATTTCGCCTTCGATGATAAGTGTTCAGGGTACGGATGTTGCGGAGGCCATCAATCTTTCCATGCGCAGTTTTACGCAGCAGGAGGATGTTACCAGAGCCATTTTCGTGATAACCGACGGCGAGGATAACGAGGGAAGGGCTGTCGAGGCTGCCAAGCAGGCCGCTTCTCAAGGCATCCGCGTCTATGTTTTGGGTATAGGTAATCCGGGCGGTGCACCCATTCCCATTCCGGGAACCGGCCAGTATATTATCGACAACGAGGGCAATACGGTTGTTTCGAAGTTGAGCGAAGAGATGTGTCGTGAGATTGCAACGGCAGGAAACTGTTCTTACATCTATGTCGACAACAGCAGTTCGGCACAGAGGAAAATGATGGAGCAACTTGATCGCCTGTCCAAAACGAAGATGGAGAGCCAGGTTTACAGCGAATACGACGAGCAGTATCAGGGTTTTGTACTCATCGGACTTTTGCTTTTGCTCATCGACGTTTTGCTTTTGGAAAGAGAAAGTAAATCGACTTGGCTGAGCAATCTCTTCCGTCGTCAGCGTTCGTTCTCGGTGTTCTTGCTGCTTTTCTTCAGTTTGGCCGCAATGTCGCAGACCGACAGGGACTACATCCGTCGGGGCAATCGCTTTATGCGTGACAGTGTTTACGACAAGGCTCAGGTGGAATACCAGAAGGCCATCGAGCAGGACAACACGAATCCCATATCGCATTATAACTTGGGAAATGCCCTTCTCTACCAGAACAAGGCCAAAGATGCCATGAAGGAGTATGAGACGGCTGCCCGATTGGAGAAAGACAAGATGCGTCTGGCTCAGATATATCACAATATGGGTGTCATATTGCAGGCTGCCAAGCAGTTCGACAAGGCTGTGGCTTGCTATCAGAACTCTCTCCGAAACGACCCTACTTGCAACGAAACCCGATACAACTATGCTTTGAGTCTCTTCCAACTTAAGAAGAACCAGCAGAACCAGGACAATCAGGAACAGCAGCAAGACGACAAGGGACAGGACGAGAAAGAAGAAAAGCAACAGCAGCAACAACAGCAGCAGGAGCAGAAAGACGAGCAACAGCCGCAACCGCAGCAAGACCAGATGAGTCGAGAAAATGCTGAACAAATGCTGAATGCTGCGATGCAAGACGAGAAGGCAACGCAGGAAAAGATACAGAAGGCTCAGCAACAGCGTCAGCAAAAACAGTTGCAAAAACAATGGTAAAACATGACAGTTAAAAACCTCTCCAGTTAAGTTGTCAAACTATACACGTTAAGTTGCCCGACTTAACACGTTAAAATCGCCAACTATACACGTTAAGTTTTCCAACTATTCATGTTAGGTTGAAAGAGATATCAGATGATGAAAAGACTATACACCATACTCACACTACTATTCCTTGCGTTAAGCCCTGTCTTTGCGCAAGTTACACTCAAGGTTCAGGCTCCTTCACAGGCAGAGGTGGGACAGCGAATCCGTATCAGTTATGTAGCCAACACGCAAGACATCGAAGACTTCCAGGTTGGAAGTTTCGAGGGTTTCAATGTCCTTTACGGTCCCAGCACAAGTCGTTCCAGCAGTTTCTCGATGACGAATGGCCGTACAACCCAGAGCAGTTCTGTAACCTTCACCTATACCGTAGTCCCCATAAAGGAGGGAACCCTCCAGGTGCCAGCGGCAACCATTATGGTCGAGGGAAAGGCCGTCAAGAGCGATGCTCCCGACATGGAGGTATTGCCTGCATCCGATTATCAAGACCCCCAGTCCTCCAATCAGCAACAGGGCGGTAACTCACGCCAGCAGGATCAACAGCAAGGCCGTTCTGCAGGAGGGCGGATAAACGGTAAAGACCTCTATATGACCGTTACGGCCAACCGTAAGAAGATTTACGAACAGGAGGCCGTAATGCTCACCTACAAACTCTATACGCTGGTGAACATTCAACAGATTTCCGGCGAGATGCCTCAGATAGACGGCTGTCACGTTCAGGAACTCGACCGTGCCGCACAAATGTCGCTCAAGTACGAACGCGTCAATGGCAGGAACTATGGCACAGCCGTCTGGAAACAATATGTCATCTTCCCGCAGAAGACAGGCAAAATCACCATCCCCAGCATCACTTTCGAAACACAAGTTGAAGTGCAGAACCACTCGATGGACCCCTTCGACATCTTCTTTGGTGGCGGAAGTCTCTCGCAAATGGTACGTAAGGAAATCACTACGCCCGCTGTAGAGATAGATGTCATGCCCCTTCCAACACCGAAACCCGACAACTTCTCAGGTGCTGTCGGCAAGTTCTCTGTGTCTGCCACACTCACTCCCGAACAGGTAAATGCCAACGATGCAGCAACTCTTCGACTCGTTGTTAGCGGACAGGGTAACATGAAACTCATGAAGGCTCCCACTATTCGCTTCCCTCAAGACTTTGAGGTCTATGACCCCAAAGAGAACAATAAGACATCAAATACCGCCACAGGCTCAAAGGGCTCCATCACATACGACTATGTAATTGTCCCGCGTCATGGTGGAAAATTCTCGATTCCACCAGTGGAATTCTGCTACTTCGACCCCGAGCAGGAGCGATACAACACGGTGAAAACAGACTCCTTCAGTCTTGCCGTTGCCAAAGCAAAAGGTCATCAAGCAACCTACATACGAGAACAGGAAGACCTTAACGTGCTGAGCAACGACATTCGTTTCATTAAGTTGGGCGAGTTGACCAGCGAAGAGAAAGACGACTTCTTTGGAACCACAAACTATTGGCTCACCTATGTTCTGCTCTTAGCCGCCTTCTTTGTGGCTTTCCTATGGTTCAGACATCAACAGAAACACAACTCCAACTCGTGGAACGCAAAAGGCAAGAAAGCAGGAAAAGTGGCTTCCCGCCGACTCAAACAAGCATCGAAACTGTTACACCAAAAGGACGATGCTGCTTTCTACGACGAAGTGATGCGCGCTTTACTGGGCTATGCCGGCGACAAATTGTCGTTGCCAACAAACGAACTCAATAAAGACAACGTCATTGCAACACTTTCGTCGAGAGGCGTAGAGCAGAATGTCATCGATGCATTTATTGCAGTCTTGAGCGATTGTGAGTTTGCCCGTTATGCACCAACCGGCGACCCTAACATGGCAAAAGAGAAGATATATCAGCAGGCTTCAGATGTCATTACCCAAATGAATGCCTCACTCAAATCGAAAAAGTAACATGGAAAATACGATGAAACGGTACATTTGGATTCTTCTATTTACAATATCTCCCTTGTTGGCCTTTGCTGCCACTCTTGCAGAAACAAAGACATTGGCAGATAGTGCTTACGTCCGAGCCGACTATGAGACGGCAGTCAAACTCTATGCCGAAGTGGCCGAGCAGAATGCAACAGCCGAGGTGTGCTATAATCTTGGCTGTGCCTACTATCGCATCGACGATATCGCTCACAGCATTCTTTGGTTCGAACGTGCATTGAAACTTGACCCCAGCAACAAAGACGTAGTGTTCAATCTCGAACTGGCTCGCACAAAGACCATCGACAAGATTCTTCCGCAGCACGAGTTCATTCTGTTCACATACTTTCGCAGTATGACGAACTGGTTCAGTACGTCTGCTTGGACAACAATCGCCTTGTCTTCGTTCTTCCTGATGCTTGTTTTGTTGCTTGTTTTCTGGGCTTCCGAAAGCATCTTTGTCCGCAAACTTGCTTTTTCATCGGCAGTGTTGTTGCTGTTTGTCACAATACTTGCCAATGTTTGTGGCTTTCAGCAAAAGGACTTTAAGCAAACCCAGACAGGCGGCATCATCACCACTTCAGCCGTAACCGTCAAGAGCACTCCTGCCGAAAACGGCAACGACCTCTTCGTCTTGCATGAGGGAAGTAAGGTGGAAGTCCTCGACAGCAGTCTTAAGGACTGGTGCGAGGTGAGCATTGCCGACGGCAAACAAGGCTGGATTCCCAAAACAGCCTTCGACCTCATTTGAGGCAAGTTTTTCTTCAATACAAGGTTTTTCAGATGAGAGCCAAAGTTATCCTTTTAGGCATTATTGCCCTTTTCATCGCTTGTTCTTCGGCCGATGTTGATAAGGCACAGCCTGAATTGGATAACAACGACTTGGCTTATCGCTTGCGCTACAGCGATATTTCCGCTTCATTGCAAGCGGCCAAGAACGCATATTCCAGTTCCGAAAAGAATCCAGACGGCAGAGCCGAGGCTCTCAACAATATGGCGTATGTAGCCTATCAACAGATGCGCTACGACCAATCGCTTCATCTCTTGCAGAAGATCTACGGTTTCAGTCGAAACCAGTTGGAATTGCTCTGTGCAGATGTGCTTACTATGAAAGTCATGCAGCGTATCGGTCATGGCAAGTCTTTCTTCGATGCCCGCCTTCGTGCCGAGAAACGATTGAGCCGCCTTCTTTCGGAAGAGAATAATCTTACTGCTCGACAAAGACATCGTTTAGACTATGCCCTGACAGAATATCATATCGTAGCCTCCACGTATTACTATTATCTTGGGCAGGACAGTGCAGCCCGACGTGAGATAACAGATGCTTCGAAGCACATCAACCTTAATGCCGACACTACACAATGGCTTTACTATCAATATATGTTGGGCAGTGGAGGTCTTGTCGAGGGCACACCGGAGGAGATAACACTCACGGAGTTCAATCACTTGTTCCGTGTATATACTATGGCAAAAGCCAATGGCTTCACATATTTTGAGGCAAATGCCTTACAATCGCTTTCTGCCATGATAGCCGACTCATTGCGTGCCGAGCAACTCAAGCAACAACGTACAGAAGCCTACATCTATCTTTATAGCGAGCATTTGCGCTGGCAAAAAGACAGCACACTTTCTCCACGACTTCAGTTTGCAGCAGCATTGTCGCACCATTCTGTGTCGCTCTTCCAACAGTATTGCGACCTTTTCCAGACGGCTTGTGCTTTGCGAACATTGGGAGAGGTGTATTTCTCTTCCGGACATTATGATGAGGCCCTTCGTTGTTTCAATAAAGCATTACATCTGGCATCCGGTCATAATAGGCGTTCACCCTATTCGGTGAAACCCTGGTTGGCAGGCATACACGAAAATCTCAGCCTAACATATAGTGCATTAGGCAACAAACCTTTAGCCGATAACCATCGCAACACCTATCTTGATCTTCTTGATGATTCACGTCAAAATCTCGAACTTGGAGGTCGCAAGGCATTGCTTAAACAGGAAGCGCACAGCGAACACATACGCTTCGTGTTGCTTCTTGTTCTTGTTGTCATAGTTGCCATTCTTGCCTATTTCTATTATCGTCAGTTAACAAATCGTTCGCGTTCTTTCGAGAAGCAAGTGTGTGAGATTGCTTCCAGCGAGGCGAGCAAGACGGCTCAACAAAGGCTTGGGAATCTGTTGGAAAAGAACGAAGAACAGTTGGAAACAGGAAATGAAGAATGCGAGGTAACCTTGCAAAACCTTCAAAGACAACAGGAGTATCACGTCCTCCAGCGAACGAAGTTGTCTGTCGTTTATGCCATCATTCCCTATCTTGACCGCGTTATTGCCGAAGTAAAAAGGCTCGACAATAAGGATGAGAATCTTGTTGGCCGTCTCTTGTATATCCAAGAACTCTGTTCAGGCATGATGAATGTCAACGATTGCCTGACGTCGTGGATACAGATGCAGCAAGGCAGTCTCAGTTTGCACGTAAAACGCTTTCCGCTGAACGATGTGTTGCGTGTCATTTCCATGCAGCAATATGCTTTTTCCCAGCAACAACTTACTCTCGAAGTACCGGAAACAGAGTTGACAGTAAGGGCAGATAAGGCTTTGACACTCTTTATGGTGAACACTTTGGTCGACAATGCTCGCAAGTTCACGCCATCGGGAGGACAAGTATCTGTTCAACTTGACTCGACAGACGATTATGTAGAGATCAGTGTGTGCGATACCGGTATTGGACTTTCCTCTGAGGATGTGCAAGCACTTTGCGACAGTAAGGTCTATGACCCAAACAGTATCGGTGTCACAGATGTAGGCAAAGGCTTTGGCTTTGGCATTATGAATTGCAAGGGTATCATAGGCAGTTATCGTAAACTCTCTTCACTTTTCAATGTTTGCGATTTTGGCGTTGAGAGTGAACAGGGGAGGGGAAGCCGTTTCTGGTTCCGTTTGCCGAGAGTGTTGCCCTTGTTGTTTTTCCTATTGTCGCATCTCGCTCCTCAGGCAATGCCACAACGTTGCTACGAACTTTATGACTCTGCTTTCGCTGCAAATGTAGGAGGACGTTATGCCGATGCATATCTTCTCTGTGAGAAAGCATTGCAGCAGACAGAAGCCCCTGTCGATACGCCATTGTTGGTATCATTATATAATGAACAAGCCATTGCTGCCCAGACTTTGGGAGATTGGGAGGCATATCGTTGGAGCAATGCAGAGTGTGTTCGCTTGCATCGTCTTTACAGTACCGACGGAACGCTTGCCTCAGACTGTGAGCGATTGGAAAAGATGAATTCCAATTCTCGGGTCCTCTATGTTTTGATGGTCCTTCTGCTCATAACTTCTTTGGCTTTGTTTTATCGGGTTGTACTCCGACATCGTCTGCGCCACCATGCTTCTCTCGATGTTCTCTATCAGAAACTGGTATCAGCACTCCAGACTTTCCCCGAGAATGCTAATTCAATTGAGGACGAATTGCGAGAAGTGACACATAGTCTGGAGCAGCCGCAACAGAAGAAATCCGTGCAGGAACTATTGCAGATATTTACTGAAGGCTTGGAGAGGTTTAAAGAGGCAGAAACTGTTATTCGAGAAACAGAAGAGCAGGAACAGCGTTGGCGTTTTGAACATGACCGCTTGTATGTCATGAACCAGATACTCGACAATTCGTTGAGCACTATCAAGCACGAGACGATGTACTTCCCTTCGCGTATCAAACAAATGGCAGACGATATGCAGCAGAAGGGTTTTGATGTTGATACACAGAGAAATCTGCTCGACTTGGTAACATACTATCGTTACATTTATATGCTTCTCTACGAGCAGGCACAGCGTCAGACCGACCAGTCGCCTCTTCGCATTCAAGACATTGCTCTGGATGATGTTATTACGGAGGTACGTAAGAACAGCGTAGCATACAACGACACCGGCCTTTACATAAAGGGCGACAAGACACTTCTGCGTTTTTTCTTTGAGCAGTTGATAGCCATTGCACCGTCAGGAGTGTCGATTGAGGCGGAACGTCGTGCCGAAATGGTCTATGTGATTTGCAACATAAAGGGCGTACATTTATCGTCGGAACAACTTTCGGGACTGTTCTCTCCCCAGATGGGCAAGATAGAATGTCTTGTTATGCGTCAGATTGTACACGAACTTGATGCCGCTTGTTCTCATCCCGGTCTTCGTCTGGTGGCGGAAGATACGGAGAAGGGTTACAGCATTTCTTTTTCTCTCTTGGCATCGGGGAAACCAAAATACTAAACAAAACAATACAAGATATGGACAAATTCAAAGTAATCATCGTTGAGGACGATAAGTTGGAACTCAAAGGCACAGAGCAGATTTTGCAGACCGAAGTTCCCGAGGCAGAGATTATCGGTACGGCATCGGGCGAGAACGAGTTTTGGCGTTTGTTGCGCGATGGTGTCCCTGACCTTATTTTGCTCGACCTTGGTCTTGGTGGCAGTACAACTGTTGGTGTTGATATTTGCCGTCAGTTGCGTTCGCGCTGTGCCGATTTGAAGATACTGGTCTTTACGGGCGAGATACTCAATGAGCGTCTTTGGATAGATGTTCTTGGTGCCGGAGCCGATGGCATTATCTTGAAGACGGGCAATCTTCTTCAACGCGACGATGTGATGCAGGTGATGCATGGTCGTCATTTGGTTTTCAACGAGCCTTTCCTGGAGAAGGTGATGGCACGCTTCCGTAAGGTGGTATGCCGCGAGCAGGCTTCTGTCGATGCTTTTGTGGAGTACGAGATAGACGAGTACGACGAACGTTTCCTGCGCCACTTGGCTTTGGGCTATACAAAGGATATGATAGCGGGCCTTCGCCAGATGCCTTTCAGCACTAAAAGTCTTGAGAAGCGACAAGCGGATCTTGTAAATCGTCTTTTCCCTGAGCGCGAACGTAGTGGTGTCAATGCCGTCCGTTTGGTGGTTCGTGCCATTCAGTTGCATATTCTTGACCCTGAAAACCTGGTAGCCGATGAATAGACACGAACGTAATTTTGTCTGTGTGCTGATTGTGGCTACTCTGCTGCCTTTCCTTTCTTGGGTTCTTTCGGCATTAGGCGTACCTTGTCGCAGTCTGCTCGATGATGAAGGATTGCGTTGGCTTTACAGTCATGCGAGCGATTCCTTACGCGGTTTCCTTGTAACCTTTGCCTTGTGCTGTGTCATTATGCAGGGTGTCATCAACAGAAGTGGAATGTTACCTCTCTCGCGTACCTTTCGCGACCCGCGTTTCTATCGCTTGGCTCTTGTTTATGCTGTAGTTCTCATTGGCTTCCTTCTTGCTGCAGTTTTGACTCCCAACAGCCCGTTGCTCAGCATTACGGGTGGTGTTGCCGATAGTCCTCTGTTGCGCGGCTTGCCTTTCTTGGGCTGGTTTTCGTTCATTGTGTTTTGTCTTTGCTACGGCTATCCTCGTTGCAAGCGCTGGACACGGATGCTTACCTATGGCCTTCGCCGCAATCCGTTGGCCTTGCCTTTTGCCGTTGCGGTGTCTTTCTGCTGGCAGTGTATTAAATATATGATAGGATGAACTTAGACGACCTTAACCCCAGTCAGCGCGAAGCGGTGCTTTGTTCGGATGCTCCGTCTTTGGTCATTGCCGGAGCGGGTAGTGGCAAGACGCGTGTCCTCACCTATAAGATTGCTTATCTTTTGGAGCAGGGCATGCAACCTTGGAACATCCTTGCTCTGACTTTTACCAACAAGGTAGCCCGTGAGATGCGTGAGCGCATAGCAACACTTGTTTCTTCGGAGAAGGCATCTTCGCTCTGGATGGGTACTTTCCACAGCATCTTTGCTCGCATACTTCGCACGGAAGGCCATCGTTTGGGTTATGATACGAACTATACCATCTATGATACCGACGACAGCAAGAGCCTTATCCGCCTTATTTTGCGCGAGATGTGTCTCGACGAAAAGATATATAAACTCACTGCAGTGCAGAATCGTATCTCTGCAGCC
>X129_Alpine_Ibex__coassemble_97_pt1 | contig 11636 bp, 9 predicted proteins | sample X129_Alpine_Ibex__metabat2_low_PE_007 | metagenome-assembled genome bin X129_Alpine_Ibex | reverse complement strand
GAATGGATGAGTTCGTTGGCAAGTGTCAGGTAGGTAATAGCATTGCCGTCCTGGTGGCCGTTATAATAATCGCCATACGACATAAAGCATTCGCCAAGTCCGTGACTATAGTAAAGCATAGAGGTCACACCATCGAAACGGAAACCGTCGAAGCGATATTCCTCGAGCCAATACTTGCAGTTGGAAAGCAGGAAGTGCAGCACCTCGTTCTTTCCATAGTCGAAACAAAGGCTGTCCCAAGCCGGATGCTCACGACGCTCACCCTGGCAGAAGTACTGACATGGGTCGCCGGCAAAGTTTGCCAAGCCTTCCACCTCGTTCTTCACTGCGTGGCTATGAACAATATCCATCACAACAGCAATGCCCATGCTGTGAGCCGTGTCGATCAACGACTTCAGTTCGTCGGGCGTACCAAAGCGGCTGCTGGCAGCAAAGAAACTGCTCACGTGATAGCCGAAACTGCCATAATAGGGATGCTCCTGTATAGCCATAATCTGAATACAGTTGCATCCGTCGGCTGCAATGCGAGGAAGAATCTTGTCGCGGAACTCAACATAAGTGCCAACCTCTTCCTTATCCTGAGCCATGCCTTTGTGGCACTCATAGGTAAGCAACGGGTTTGTCGTAGGACGGAACTTCTCCACCTGCCACTGATAAGCCTCATCCGGGTTCCACACCTGCGCACAGAAAATGTGCGTCTCGGCAGACTGAACAACTCGAGTAGCCCATGCCGGAATACGTTCTCCTTGGCCACCCTCCCAATGCACAATCAGTTTGTAAAGCGAGCCATGCTTGAAAGACTTGTTCTTAATCTTGATTTCCCAGTTTCCTGCAGAGCCTTTAACACGCTTCATCGCATAGCGGGCGCTTTCCTTCCAACCGTTGAAATCGCCAACAACATAAATCTCTGTCGCATTGGGAGCCCATTCGCGAAGCACATATCCGTCTTCTGTCTTATGAAGACCGAAATAAAGATAGCCACTCGCAAACTCGCTGAGATTGTTTGTGCCTGCAGTAATCTCTGCCATCTTGCGAGAGACCTCGTCATGACGGCCATTGATGGCATCCGCAAAGACTGAGAGTGCACTGTCATTTTTAATGAGTTTGAGTACATTCTGCGCAGGAATCTTTTCCTTCTTGGGTGCCGCTGCAACCTTCTTCCTCGTAGTTTTCTTAATCTCTTTTGTTGTCTTTGCTTTTGTTCTTGCCATATATGGGTGATTTAATTACTTTCGATAGTACTTACAGGAATTCCATCCTGATAGACAACTCTGCGCAACAACTGCCCGTTTTTATCCTTTTCCACGAACTCGCCGTTCTTCTTGTCGCCACTGAAGTTGCCTTCATAACGTATGCCGTTGGCATCCTCGAGAATGCCTTTCCCTTCTTTAAGTCCTTTGCAGAATGTTCCTTTGAAGCGGACCCCGTCTGCCTGTCGGAGAATACCCTCCCCATGGAGAAGGCCTTCTGCCCATTGGCCTTCATATTCGTCACCGTTGGCCCAACGGTATTTGCCAGTGCCGTGCTGCTTGTTATGCTGCCATTGGCCAACATAATAGGCTCCGGTATGCCACGTAAAAGTGCCAGTCCCATCTTGTTCGCCAGCAGAGAAGTTTCCAACATACTTATCGCCATTGGCAAAAGTATATATGCCTTCTCCCGTTCGCTGCCCGTGAACATATTGTCCTTCGTAACGATTACCATCGGCAAAGACGAAGATACCTCTCCCGTGTTGCTGGTCGTCGCTCCATTCGCCCGTATAGGAATCGCCCGTCGCATAAGTAAAAGTGCCCTTGCCGTGCTTCTGATTCTCACGCCAAGAGCCCTCATAACGGTTGCCGTCCATCCAGTCGAAGATGCCCTGACCATCTTTCATGTCATTCTTCCATTCACCTTCGTAATAGGCACCGCCTTGAGCATAAGTGTAACGACCGGCTCCTTCGCGTTTGTCTTGAAACCAGGAACCAACATAGATGTCACCGTTGTAGTAATACATCGTGCCTTGGCCCTGCTGATAATCGCGAAACCAAAGACCTTCGTAACGATTGTTATTGGCAAAGTAATAAGTGCCGTTGCCGTGCTGCTGATCCTGGAACCATTCGCCGTCATACTTCTCTCCGTCGGCAAACTGATATATTCCCTGACCTTGACGTTTACCTTTGACATACTGTCCTTCGTGGTAATCGCCATTAGGGTAAACCGTCTTACCTGTTCCGTAAGGTTTACCCTTTAACATTTCGCCTTGATATTCGCCACCTCCCGGGAACGTATGATTCCCTATTTTTATCTGCTGAGCATGGAGGCAAAAAGCGGCAAGGCTGAAAACAATATATAGCAAGAAAGCGAAATGCTTCATTATACTCTATCTTTACTGCGCGCAAAGATAAAACATTTTTCTTATTTACGCAAATAAATGCAGATGAAAGTGTTGCGTATTAGAATTTATTAGCAAAAGTTTAGTCAAAAGTGAGTTGTAATCGGCTCACAAGTTCACCTACATCTGCATTTTGCTCCTTCAACATTTTAAGAATTTCGGGTACGCTATATGACTTGACAACCTCATGGATCTCCTCAAGTCGGGTCTCGATGGAGAACTCATAGTTCTTCAACTCCTGGCGCATCGTGCTGAGCATTTGACCCATCAGTCCATCGACGGTTTGCTGAACCTGTTGGTTGCTGACGACAAGCAATGCCGTATTGTCGTCCTTAACTGTTGGCTGCAAACCCTTGAGTCGTTGGGCAAGTGCGACGCTGTCGTGTGACAGGGAATCGATATAAGCGTACCAAGCCAAACTTAATTTCTCTCCATTAATCGGTTCCTTAAGAGATTCAACCGTCTTGACCTCTTCCTCTGTCTTATTGTCCTCTGCTTTCTTTCCTGCGCCAAAGTTCTTGAACGAGACTTTCTTCAGTTTCTTTGGAGCAGTACCTTCCGGGGCAGCCGGCGTAACGGTTGCCGCCGAAGAATCAGGAGTCGTTTCTGTTTTGGAAACAAGAGCCGGCGAAACGGGAGGTGGGGATGAGACTGTTGGAGCCGCAGAAATGGAAGGTGGGATTGTGGCCGCAGGAGGTGCTGATGGCGTTTTCCCGGCAGGAGTATTCGCCGTTGTCGTCTTTTTGGCAATGGGTTGAAGTGTTGTTGCCGGGGCAGGGTCATCTTCGCCTACAGGCTCTGCAGCGACAGCACTCTGGATTAAGCATATTTCGACCTGCAATCGTTTATTACGACTTGTTCGATAGGCTTGGTCGCAGTCGTTGGCAAGTTTGAGCACTTTGTAAACGAAGCGTATGGGGCAACGCTGTGCCTGTTCCTGATAACGATTGCGCATCTTTTCGCTCATCTCGAGGAGAGGCAATGTCACCGCATCCCGACTGACCAAAAGGTTACGCATATGAGTGGCAAGTCCGGCAATGAAATTGCCTCCGTCGAAGCCCCTTTGCAGCACATCGTTAAGAAGAAGCAAACATTCGGGGACTTTCGATTCGAGGAAATAATCGACGAGTTGGAAGTAGTATTCCTGGCTGAGTACATTTAGGTTCTTGCAGACATTGTCGTATGTGAGGTTGCCTGCGGAGAAACTAACCATTTGGTCGAAGATGGAGAGGGCGTCGCGCATTCCGCCATCGGCCTTTTCTGCAATCAAAGAGAGTGCTTCCGGTTCTGCTGTGTATCCTTCCTTCTGAGCGACGTACATCAGGTGGTCGATGGTATTTTGAGTTGTCATTCGCTGGAAGTCATAGACTTGGCAGCGGCTCAAGATGGTTGGAAGTATCTTGTGTTTCTCGGTTGTTGCAAGGATGAAGATTACATACGAGGGCGGTTCTTCCAGTGTTTTGAGGAAGGCATTAAAGGCTGCTGCGGAGAGCATATGCACCTCGTCGATGATGAACACCTTGTAGCGTCCGGTCTGGGGCGGGATAAGCACTTGTTTGCATAGTTCTCGGATGTCATCCACAGAGTTGTTACTGGCCGCGTCGAGTTCATGGATATTCATGGAGCGTTGTTGCTCGAACGACAGACGACTTTCGCATTTGCCGCAAGGTTCTCCTCCTTCTTGTGGGTTGATGCAGTTTATTGCTTTGGCAAATATACGGGCGCAAGTGGTCTTGCCCACGCCACGAGGGCCGCAAAAGAGGTAGGCATGCGCCAGTTTGCCCGAGGTTATGGCATTCTTCAGGGTGGTTGTCAGCGAACGCTGACCTACAACGGAGTCGAAATTGAGGGGGCGATATTTAAGGGCCGAAACCATGTATTCTTCCATCTGTCAGTAACCTTTTAGTTATTTAGCATTTGCTATTTTTTGCAAAGTTACAAAATAAATCTCAATTCTTCTTTTTAATTTCTCAATTTCTTCTTAATTTTGCACAAAATAAACAGCAGGCACCTTATGAGCAAAATACATTCCGTTTGGCTTTTTATGCGTAGGCACAAATATCTGCTTACGGTTCTTATTATCGCACTCATTGTGGGCGTAGTGGACGAGGACAGTATACTGAACCGCCAGCCCCGCAGGGCGCGCATCGACATGCTGCGTCGGGAGATTGCCAACTACAAGCAACAATACAACGAAGCCGACAAGAAGATTCGTGAATTGGAAAGCAATCCGAAGGCAGTAGAAAAGATTGCACGCGAGCGTTACCACATGAAGCGGCCCAACGAAGATGTGTTTGTCTTTGTGGGTGAAGCGGAAGAGATGGAATTCGAAGACTAAAGATTACCCATTGCGGCTGGATGAAAGAACTGAGTCCTCTTGAGAATTTGTGCTTCCGCACCGGGTTGGTGCTGATGCTTGTCGGCATTGCAGTGTTCGTTGCGTTCCCCACGATTAGCATGTATGTCTATGGCGTCGGCACACTTATGTTTGCTCTCATGCGAGTAAAGGCGGAATATCTCGGCAACGACTTTGTCCTTGTCCGTCTGCGTCGCCAGCAACTTTTTGCCTGCTGCATGTTCGTTTTGACATTGGTCTTGATGAGTATGCAGTTGAACAACTGGGGGCCTTTCCGCCGAAGGGAATGGGTGGTTGCCCTTGCCATTGCCTGCATCCTGGAACTCTACACGAGTTTCCGTATTCCACACGAACTGGAGAAAGGCAAGTAGCCCACCGTCTGCACAACTCGCCAAAACCTTCAATGAAAACTTCGTTAACCATTCCGCGAAAAATGGTTAAGCATTATTGCAGAAAAGGTTAACCTATTTGACCATAATGGTTAACCTTTTCGGGAGACTAATTGTTGAGAACTCTAATTGGCTCTGTAAGAGCCTTATCGCGAAACTGTTGCGGAGTGATGCGCACAGGCTCCTTCATAAACTCCGGACGGCTCCAACTACGCAGCAAATGGCGGAAGTACTCCGGATTCTTCTGCGGCACAAGGAATGGCTTGTGCAAACGGCCATTGCCGTCGAAGTATGCGAAATAAGTTCGCGTATAATTACCATCGTCACGCCGACTCTCGAGAAGCACCCAGCGGTCGTTGCTCGAAAATGACGGATAACTTTCCGGCAACGGACTGTTAAGAACACGTGTGTCGAGAAGTTGACGCGTCTGCATGTCGAGCACCTGCACCTCTGCCGATGTATGCCATACATGGAACAGCCCCCAAGGCCCTTCTGCAAAGACCACATAACGACCGTCTTGAGAGACACGCGGCTGCACGGCACTGCGATTCTTGCCGACAGCATCGTAAATAAGTTCCGGCTCTCCGAACAACATGGACTCTGCATCAAAGGAGAGACGATACAGATTGTATTGCAACGTCTTGTAGTTCTCGAGCAATTCATTTGTGTCCTCATACTCACCCTTATACTCATAGTGCGCCGAACAATAGTAGAGCCACTTCCCATCCGGGCTCCAAGACGGGAAGAGTTCCAACTCGGCAGAATCGCGAAGAACGGTTTGGACACGATTCTTTTTTACATCGTAGATGATAATATCACTGGCCGACTCCATGACTTCCACCTTCGAAAGGTCGCGCGTATGGAAACTCTGCATCGTATGGTCGGTGCTGAAAGCAATGATCGGCAAAGTAGGATGCCAGGCATTATATGCTGCAGCAGAAATCATTTCGTCTGTCTTGAGGTTGACAAAAACAAGTTCTCCGTCGCAGACAATCATAGTGCCCGGATGCTGCATACGCATGTGGAACATCATGTTGTCCGTCTTGTAGTTCTGATATGAATGACAATTAATGCACTGCCCCTCAAGACCTTCCGAAATCATACGATTGTTATAGATGACCGTTTCCTCGAAGTTCTCGATATTGCGCTGGCGGATTGACAGTTCATCGAAGCCCACAAAAGTCGGTGGCAACACACGATAAGAGACATAAGGGTCAATCTCCTCCTGCGCCACATAAATGGAGAAAGGCTTATAAGCCAACCATTCGTCATCCTTTTTCGCATAAACAGTTACGGCAAGGCTACAGCCCTTTGCCTCAGAAAGCATTAACTTCCACTCCTGCTCGTCAATCTGAACACCATTTCTCCTACCCCCATAAGTGTGTTCACTGCAAGGAGAAACAATATGGGCCACCACATCATCAACACTATCGACCAAGAAATTGAGCGGTGCTATATTGGGAGGAACCGTAACACCCTTATAGTCCGGCCATATGGTTGGCTCGCCATCCAACAGGGAATAGTTCTTCGGCAACGAGCAATCCCCTCTCATTCTCAAAAAGAAAAAAAGAAGTATGCCGGCAAACAAAAGCAATGCCAACACTAAAAAGATACGTTTTGCTCGATTTGTCATAAGTTGATATTTATAATCGTCCGCCTTACATCACACCTTTTCAAACAAGCCCCAGGCATTTTTCCTTTAATTGGTTTGAACAGCACGCAATGCGTAAAAATCCCACATGTAAGTATCACCAAACTCGGGGCGTAATGCTCTGCCTATTTGCTCCCCACTCATTCCCTGGCCTACATACTGCCTCAAACGATCAGTAAATGACCTGTAACGTGCCAGTACACGTTCGTCGAACTTCACAAAGGAAAGATTAATGCCCGGCACCTTCCTTTCGTAGACATCGAAAAGCATTGCCTCCTGAACATGAGTCGGGAAGGCCTTGTCCCTGTTTATCTCATAATAACGTTGAACCTGCGACCAGAAACAACGCTGATCACGCATTATCATGGCACATCCCAATGCTACCTGCTGAGCCTCCGGGTCTGTCGTGAGAGTGTACATCCACTTCTTATTGAGCGTCATCTCAACATAGTTGTCGTCTGTCCCCACAAGTTCAGTCCCCTCCCTGTAAAGTTTAAGTGGCATACGAAAACATGCACTTTCCTGCAAAGGCTTTACGCCATCGACATATGGCCTCATCTCTTCTACCCACTTGCGCTGGAAGAAAGTCTTACTCAACAAACGCAAATACTTGAGAGCGTTGTCCTTCTCTCCATTCAAGATGGCACATTGTGTCAACATACGCATTGTATAGTAGGAATACCCATAATGCATACAACGCTCCATAGCACGACGAATAGCAAAAACAGTCTCACCATAATTGAAATAAATAAGGTCGGAAGCCTGGTCCTTAATGCGTATCTGAACAGAATCGTTTATCGGTAAAGGAGGAATACTCTGATTATTGTAAGTATATCGTGCAGAGCAAAACTCGCCCCTATTAATAAGAGCAATGTCACGCAACATAATCATTTCGCGAGTAACCGGCCCCTTTACCCTTGCAGCCTCGCGCAGAACATCATTCCAACGACATTCCTCCACACCACGTTGCATACGCATTTCCGCATGAAAGTTATAGTCGTCAACATCACATGCATACGAAAAACAGCACATCGACACAGCCGCTACAATCATCACGCCCTGGTTAATCAGCAATCTTCCTGATTTCAATCGGCCAATAAGCGGGAATAGCAACGCAAATAAGAAAAGAACATAAAATGGAATCTCCAGCAAGAAATCACGTATTCCATCTATCTCAAAAACCGGAAAGCCATAAAACCATGGTTGATCCGAACGCATCAGCGTAGAACCTGTAGCCTCACAAAAAGGAACAAGCAAAAGAGAAAGGAAAAGAACAAATAAATTGACGAGCAATAATCTAACACTCGGTAATGACTGACGAATGGCAATAATTGATGCTGCAAGCAATGCATAAATACCAAACGGATAATAAAACAATGCCGCTATCAACGGAATCCATGCAATCGACAGCCACTGCTTTGTCTTTTTACCAACAGGAAAATACTCGTAAAAAGGAGCAGAAAGCAAAACCGAAAAGAAAAAGCCTAACGAATGATAAAAGACATAGTCCACATTCGTTAGCATATATACCCAATAACCCAGTTGTATAATACTACACAACAATGCCGTCAAAGGCACAAAAAGAAGGAAAGTCCATTCATCTGCAATGCGATACAACCACTTCGACAACCAAAAGGTAAGAAGCCAAAGCCCTATAAGCATCGTGCAACCAAGTGCAGGATAATAAAAAAACTGCGTCAAATATGAACCCAGCCAAGCAAGTAAACCTCCCGGGACTGCAATGCAATCTTGCCAAAAGAGCATAGTGCCGTTCCATCGGCCCCTGTCTTGCAAGAAATACATCAAGTCTGCATTCCTTACATAGAGGAAGAACCATGCCATGACAGCAAAGCCTGTGCAATACAGGTATTTTAGGAACTTGCTAACATTAATGCTCATATTTTAACGGCTAACAGCGATGGGGAAAACAAGATTTGTATTCCCCATCGCATTAAGAGTTGGGCAAATGCTGCCATTTGCCCTTTGCTAACTGTTTTTAATATAGTTTACAATCCAAGCACCTACTTCTTTTGTGCCATACTTCTCGCCACCCTCTACTTGTATCTCAGGAGTGCGGACATTCTGGTCGAGTGATGCATTGACTGCTTCGCGAATGATTGCGCCTTCCTTCTCTAAACCAAAGTACTCGAAAAGCATTGCAACAGACAATATCTGCGCTAAAGGATTGGCGATATTAAGGCCTTTACCTTGAGGCCAACTGCCGTGGATTGGTTCGAAGACAGGTGTCGAGGTTCCGGTAGAAGCACTGGGAAGCAGACCCATAGAGCCGGTGATGCATGAACCCTCGTCGGTCAGGATGTCGCCGAACGTGTTTTCTGTAACCATCACGTCGAAGAAACGTGGATCTTGAATCATGCGCATGGCGGCATTATCCACATACATAAAGTCTGTTTCCACATCGGGATATTCGCCCATAATCTCTTGTGCAACCTTTCTCCACAGGCGGCTGGAGGCAAGAACATTGGCTTTGTCGACTACTGTCAAGTGCTTTCTGCGCTGACGGGCATACTGATAACCTACGCGAAGGATGCGTTCCACTTCGGGACGGCTGTAGTAGTTTGTGTCGAGAGCATCTTCTATGCCTTCTGCATTGACTGTCGGTTCCTGCTTCTTGCCGAAGTACATGCCGCCGGTCAGTTCGCGGATGCAAACGAAATCGGCACCGCGAACGAGTTCGTCTTTCAGTGGAGATTTGTGTACGAGGCAATCGAATGTTTCGACAGGGCGAATGTTTGCATACAGACCAAGTTTCTTGCGCATGGCCAGCAGACCTTGCTCGGGACGAACCTTTGCAGTGGGATCATTGTCGAACTTAGGGTCGCCTACACTGGCAAAGAGTACTGCGTCTGCCTCTTCGCAAGCCTGATATGTTTCCTCAGGGAAGGGATCGCCCACCTCATCAATGGCATGAGCACCGCAAAGAGCCTCTTTGTAACTTACTTCATGACCGTACTTTTCGGCCACTGCGCTGAGCACTGCTACGCCTTGTTCCATTATCTCCGGGCCAATACCGTCGCCCGCCAATACTGCAATCTTGAGTTTCATCTTATTACCTGTTATTTTGTCTTTTATTGTTTTACCTTTTATTTTTGCGAGACAAATGTACGATTATTTTTTTGATATTGCGGTATTTGTGGCAAAAAAACTGGCTGATTGTTGCATTTGCATTGCCCAATGTACCTGGGGACAAAGACCTTTTTCTGTTATGACTACAGGATACCGAACATGTGCCAAACAAATTTTCCCCAGATGCTTAAGGCCATGATGGCGGGAACCAAGATGCATATTACAATAACAACAAGTATTCCTTTCAGGCAGCCATTGTTTTCTTTCTCCACGATGATGGGCTGTGAGTCGTCGACAACTTGCTGAGCCAGATTGTCGGGGTTGACGTCTTTTCCCTGCTGGCGCAAGCGTTCTTCCGAAGTCACCGCTGCGGGTGTAATGAGCCACATCACGATATAGACAATAGGGATTAGGAAGATGGGCACGAGCAGTGTGAGAGCAATAGCGCCAAGTCGCCATATGATGGGGTCGCCAGCATTGAAATAAGTGGCGAGTCCCGAGCAGACACCGCCCAGCGCCTTGTCGTTGGCGCAGCGATAGAAGCGGCGTTTGGCCATGTAACTTTTGCCTCGGTCGTATGTGTCGTGTGCGAACCTGCCGGTATCATTGCAGAATTGTCCGAAACTTTCCTTGAAATTTTGGGGGTCCTTGGCAGCCGACGTGCCGTCGTCGGCTATTTCTTCGGGGTTACCTATAGTTTTAATTATGTCTTTTACGACTTCTATGTCGACGGCTCTCATACCTGCTTCTCGACGTTTCCACAGAAGTTCTGCCACACGATGCTCTATGTCGTCGGCAATTTCCGTTCCGCCTTCCTGGCGACTGAAATAGCGCCGCATGCTCTGCAGGTAACTGTCGAGGAGGTTATACGCATCTTCGTCTATATTGTATAGAACGCCGAAGAGATTGATGCTGATGTTCTTTTTCATTGTGATATGATTGTTATGGTTATGTAATTATTGTTTCAACAGATTGACTGTTCGCTGTATTTCCTCCCAACTGGCATTGAGTTGGGCAAGAGCCTGCTGCCCCTCGTCGGTCAGGACATAGTATTTGCGAGGTGGTCCCTGTGTGCTTTCGCGCCACTCGTATGCGAGCAGTCCGTCGCGTTTGAGGCGTGAAAGCAATGGATAGAGCGTGCCTTCCATCACAATCATCTCGGCTTCGCGCAGACGTTGGATGATGTCGTTGGTATAACAAGCCTGATGACGCAAAAGTAGCATAATGCAGTATTCGAGCATCCCCTTGCGCATCTGCGATTTTGTATTGTCTGTATTCATCGTGTACCTAAAATGATTGTCACCGATGCAAAGTTATATGTTTTTTGAATACCTTGTATCGCAAGGTACTGTTATTTAACAATCTTTAACAGCACAGCGTGGCATGTGAGACGATTTGATTTAAGGAGTTTGTAAAGGTTTTTCTCTTCGGAGCATATTTTATATGTAAATTTTTGGCGAAAATGCGTCCGACATCACAAAACACTCAATTTTTCGTGATTTCACAAAACACTTTGATTTCAGCGACTTACACGAATCAACGAACAGGAACGGCTGGAGAAACAGAACAAAAAGAAGTGTTATTTGACAGGATTTGCAAGTGTTTTGCATCGGAAAAAGCATGGGAAACCAACAAACTTAACGTACCTATTCGAACAACACCCCACGTTAAGTCGGCCGACTTAACGTGGGGTGTTGGGAAACTACCTGCAGCAAGTTGCAGACATCGGTGTTCCGTACGGCAAGACTTCCCAATATCTTGTCAGATTTTTTCTCTGGG
>X129_Alpine_Ibex__coassemble_94_pt1 | contig 11789 bp, 10 predicted proteins | sample X129_Alpine_Ibex__metabat2_low_PE_007 | metagenome-assembled genome bin X129_Alpine_Ibex | reverse complement strand
GTATAGACGTAGCCGTCGTCTTCTCCGCCCTGCCCTTTTGCCAGGCCCAGTGTGCCCGAATGTGGCCAATCCACGATGTCGCGGATGGGTTCGTTGCGGCGGATGGAGCGTAGCACCTCTGGGGTCTGCCCGTGGCGGGTGGTGATGAGCCCTGTCGTGCTGTCGCGCAGTGCCATCAGTGTACGGGCTCGCAGGTCGTCGGCATAGCGCGTGATGAGTTCTGTGCTGCCGGTGAAGAGGTAGTCGTTCCAGGCTATCAGCACCATTTGCAGTGTCCACTCAGTGGGCCAGGTTGGGTGTTCTATGAGATAGGCAAAGGTGCGTCGGGCCACGTCGTAGCGGTTGTCGGTGGCATAGTGGCATAATTGGTTGATAAGTGCATCGGCTTCGTAGGGGATGCGCTCGCGGTCGCCATCCACATAGTAGCCCGAAAAGGTGGTGGCTTTTATGGAATAGCGGCAGAGTTCCCACACGGCATTCAAGGTGCTGTCTGAGGAGTTGAAATAAGCCACACCGTCGGCAAAAGGCACGTTTACGGCAATGCGGACGAGGTCTGCCGGCAGGATTTCGCCTTTACTGCCTTCCACCTCGACGTAGCGGAAGGGCATCACTTCTCCCACACTGCTCGGCATCCGTATGGCAGTCCCGCTCGTATTGCGTGCGTCTTTGGGGATTTCCGGGCGATAGGTGTATGTGCCTTGTTGCAGAGGTACAGTGATGACACGATAACGCCGAGACCCGCCGGGGTTGCGGTCCACACTTCCGTTGCGACAGCACTCGCCCAGATGGAGACGCAGCGTGTCGCCGGCCATAGCATTGCGCACGGTTATCTCCACTTGGCCGAAGGCTGCCCGACCGAAATCGGCAAAGACATTGCCATTGTCCAACAAGACGAGGCGGGAGGCCGCCTGGCGTGTCTGTTGCAGTTCCACTTCCGGCACCCATGCATGCACTGCCATGCATACGACTATGGCCGAAAAGAAGAGAAAAATCCTTCGCATAACTTCGGAATATTGACTGATGATTGTTAGTTCTGTCGTGGGCAAAGTTACGACTTTTGGCGAAGAAATGAAAACATTCGGCAGGAAAATATCGGGTGACAATCCGTCCGGGACAACAAAATGAAAAAGAGGAAGATATTCACAACGGTATAGGGCCCTGCAAAACATCTACTGGGAAGTTGGCCGAAAAGGTTAACCATTATGGCCGACATCTACTGCCTTTCCGGCCGACTTGGCAGTAGATGTCTTTTGCTCCGCCACTGCCTTGCAAAAAGAACAGTCTGCATGGCCGTGAGAAACACTATATTCAATAAAAAATGTTAATCTGGCGTCCGTAATGTGAAAGCCTGTAACGTTTGTCGGCGGAATGCTTGCAGAAGTCGAAGAATGTATGTACTTTTGCAAACGATATAATATATGTATAAGAAACTTGATGAAGAAAATGAAAAAAATCACCATTCTGTTTGTTGCAGTAATTGCAATGATGGCCATGACAGGCTGCAATGAGAAGAAGACACTCGAAACGCTCAACGGCGAATGGAGCGTAACAACAATAGGCGAAATGGCAGTGCCCGATTCCGTAGATGCCTTTATAGGATTCAACCTCGAGGAGAAGACAATCTATGGCAGCACAGGCTGCAACCAACTCACATGCTCGCTGCCCGCAGAGATAAGTGCCGAAGTGCCTCTGTTCGCCGCCATGGGAAGCACCCGCATGATGTGTGCCGACATGACCATCGAGGACGCCATGCTGCCCGCACTCGGTTCGGTAGTCGACTTCAAACTCGACGGCAACACACTCCTCCTGCTCAACGCCGACGGCCAAACCGTAATGACCCTTGCAAAACGTTAACACAACAAACTACATAACAAGTTGACATTTTAAGGCATTTCAGACGTAAATCACACAAATTCACACTAGCCCATCCTCAACTCATACAGGAATCCTGCCGGTTCATACAAACCGGCAGGATTTATTTTTTTGTGTCGGAAGAAACATCTACCTTCGCACCATCGAACCAAAAAACCTATGACTATGAAGGTAATGAAAAGAATGTTTCTCGGATTGTCCGTATTGACAATCATCGCCATCGGAGCCGGTCTGTGAATTCTTATGGGCAGCAAAACAAGTAATCCGAACAACTACAAAACGGTTGGCGACATTAGTGCGCCGTGGGGATACGAGCGCATCGACGGCAAAGACGCTGCCTACAGCCGCTTCCTACGCTCGCTTCCACTGAAGGAACGCGGTGCCAAAGTACAACTCTACACTGGTGGCGATGCACGTTTCCAATCGCTCAACTATGCCGTACTCGACTTGCCGTTGCTCTCAAACGCTGAGCAATGTGCCGACGTCTGCATGAGGCTGAGAGCAGAATACCTGTTCCAGACCGGCCAATACGGACGCATCAAGTTCCAGGATGTCAATGGAAACACCCTGACATATAGTGGCGGCCCCTCCAGAAAGGCATTCGAAAAGTACCTCCGACACCTGTATGGCGTGGCAAGCACGTTCTCGCTGAGCCGCGAGATGAAAGTAAGACCTCTGGCAGACATGCAGCCTGGCGACGTCTTTGTCTATCCCGCTCGCAAAGGACAGAAGTACGGACATGCCGTGATGGTAGTGGATGTCGCCGTCAACAAGAACGGCAAAAAAGCATTCCTGCTGGCAGAAGGCAACACACCGGCAAGGGAAATGCACCTCATGCGCAACTTCCTGAACCCCTTCCGCTCACCATGGTTCATGCTCGACGAGAACGCCGATATGCTGATCTTGTCAGTATTCCATTATCATTCAAACGAACTAAAACATTTCTAACTTCTAACATTTTCGTGTTATTATGAAGCATTTCATTTTCTCTTTGATGGTCATGTTCATGAGCATGACTGCATCAACGCCCGCTGTTGCGAAAAGCAGTAAGACAGATGTAAAGAAGGTGATTCCAACGAACATCGTAGTAAAGCAGACGACAACGTTCAGCGACGGACGAACCTTGGTTATCTTCTACAAGAAACAAGGCACAATGTGCGAAGTGTATTCCCCATGCAATGCCAACGACTACGACGTGAGCGACGCCTCGAAAATCAAGTCAACCAACTTCGAAGTGGTAGGCAAAGAAGAGGGCAAACTCTATCGGAAAGCATCCATTAGCGAAGTGTTGAGCCTCATCAAGCAGTTGGCAAACCAGTATCTGTAACAGCCTCTCTTTCAGCGCTGCCGCGAGTTTCCCTCACAATGCTCGCGGTAGCCTAAAAACATCTACTGCCAAATGGCCCGACAAGGCACGTCAAGCCGGCCGGAAAGGCACACCTATATGACCGACTTCCCATGCCTTGTTTACGGACCACTTACAAGACCTATTATCACTTTAAACAACATTTCATACATGAAAACACACAAACTGAAATTGACTATTGCAACGATTCTCATAATAGCCTTAGGTTTTATCGGCCCTTACAAATACAATAACCATCGGGCCGTCGCGTATGCCACAAAACACAAGCATACGACGTCGCGATGTATGTGTGCCTGGTATGTGATGAAAGCCCTGCGAAGTGCCGGATGCCATCATTGCTACATCTACCCAGCCTATGCCTATAACAAAACACTACCCAAAATGGGATTCCGGAAAATACCGGTTGAACATTACGTTCCCCAAAAAGGAGACATCTCCGTTCTTCCTAAAAATCCGGGAAGTCCCTTCGGTCACATAGCAATATACAACGGGAAACATTGGGTTTCAGACTACGAACAAAAGAGTATCTTCCCCAACTCACAATACAAACAGACAGGCAAGTACGAGATATTCCGAATTGAAGACGGCTGGCACTGGACCTTCCTTTATCACAGCCCACATGACATATACGAGTACATAAAATCGCTTGTTGTCGGTTATAAAAAAATAAAATTTTTTTCATGACTTCGCATAAATTCTATATCTTTGCAAGACTAAACCACTTTTACACATGGAATGGCTAAAAATCTCAACAAGTAGTATGTTGGTACGAGTCGCAGAGGAAGAGATTGTTTTTGTCAGAGCCGACGGCAACTACTCTGACCTTGTATTGACCAATGGCAAAACCCGCAGCATGCCATTCCAACTTCATTACCTCGAAGATGCATTCCAGAAACTCAACACCAACATGTTTGTCCGCGTGGGCAGGAGTCTGATCGTCAACAAACGATACATCTACATCATCAACCTCGCAGACGGAACACTGAGATTCTCCGGACAAAATATAACAGGAGAATTCAAACCCCTAAAAGTATCTCGCGAAGCATTGAAGGCACTAAAAGAACAACTCGAACAAGAAGCAGAAAGGGACAACAATGGATAATACGACTCATCAAAGGCCAGAAGTGCCCATCATTACCATCGAACGTGATGAGCAACCACAGCAAAAGACTGCAACAAACACCCATATACAGTCCGGAAAACAGAAGTGGACCAGACGGCTGGTTCAACTTGTCGTGACAGGATGCATGATGGTTGCCGTCGCCGTTGCATATCACTATTGGAACTATTACTATAATATCGGTGTCCCCGTTTCCGTGTCACCCGGTCAGAACATCACAAAACTTCAAAGCCCGGCAACGCCCGAAACGTCGGAAGTCGTAATGACAAGCGACAGCATCTTCGGAGTGGCAATGGACTTCTATGCCATACACGGTTTAAGGGCCTCCATCGAGTTCGCCGAACCCGACACTGCCGACGCCTCCGTCTTCCTTTATTGCCGTTCTGCCGACCACAAACCGGACGGCAAACACCTCGGCTCTCTTGTTGTCGATGGCGAAGAACGGCAAAGCGACACACATCGCCTAGGCTATATGGCCATGCTCGACGGCAACCAGGTCATCGGCATCGCCAGAAGCAACAAGGTGAAAGACTACGTTCAGGAACACGGCGGCAGTTTCTTCCGGCAGTTCGTTCTTGTCAGCGACGGCACCATCCCCCACCGTTTCTATCTGCACGGCAAAGTAGAACGCCGAGCCATTGGCCGCATAGGCAATCGGCTTTACTACATCGCCACCCGCCACAAGGAAACACTTTGGGACTTTGCCGACGCCCTCCGCGAATATGGTTTCATCGATGCCATCTACATCACCGGCGGAGCCGACTACGGCTTCTACCGCGACAGCCATGGCATCCGCCACGACATAGGCAACCCATCGACCTATCCGCACAAGAAATGGGAAGGCATCATCCCGTGGCTGGTATTCAGGAAATCTGCACAGAAATAACGCCCTGCAGACACCTCAATCAGCACACCCCCTCGCCACAGACACGAGAGGATTGCCAAACGGACGCGTCCGTTTTTCCAACGTCTCCAGAGAACTTCCCAAACTTCTGCAGAGAACTTCCCGAACTTCTGCAGAGAACTTGACGAACTTCTCGTGTGAACTTTTTAACACCAACCTTACACCCTTCTCAACCCTCCCCTGAAAATAGCCCCCAGTTCCATAACCCACCTCCAAGAGATTCTCTATTGCTTATAGACATCTACATCTACCGATATGAATAAAGTCGAGATTAATGGCATTTACTACAACCTGAATGAATGTGAAAAAACCGCCGAAGTAACTAAAAACCCTGACAAATACAGTGGCGCAGTTTCTATTCCGGAAACCGTTTCCCATAATGGAGTTACATACTCCGTAACAAGCATCGGAGACTGGGCATTCTATGAATGCTCAGGACTGACATCCGTCAACATTCCTGAGTCTGTAACAAGCATAGGAAACTGGACATTCAGTGAATGCAGTGGACTGACATCCGTCAACATACCTGACTCAGTAACAAACATCGGGGACTGGGCATTTGGATTTTGTTCAGGACTGACATCTGTCAACATACCAAATTCCGTAACAAACATAGGAGACAGCGCATTCGCATTTTGTTCGGAACTGACATCTATCAACATACCTGACTCAGTAACAAACATAGGAGACAGCGTATTCGCACATTGTTCAGGTCTGACATCAATTAACGTAGAAACAGGGAACACAATCTATGATTCCCGTAACAACTGCAATGCCATCATAGAAACAGCAACAAATACTTTAATTACGGGTTGTAAAAACACCACCATTCCCAACTCTGTAACAAGCATAGGGGAGAATGCATTCGATGGCTGCTCAGGACTCACATCCGTCAACATACCTGACTCCGTAACAAGCATAGGAGACAGCGCATTCTGGAACTGCTCAGGACTGACATCCGTCAACATACCTGACTCAGTGACAAGTATTAGAGACTGGGCATTCTATGGCTGCTCCGGTCTTACCTCCGTCACCATACCCAACTCCGTAACAAGCATAGGGGAGAATGCATTCGATGGCTGCTCAGGACTCACATCCGTCAACATACCTGACTCCGTAACAAGCATAGGAGACAGCGCATTCTGGAACTGCTCAGGACTGACATCCGTCAACATACCTAACTCTGTAACAAGCATAGGAGACAGCGCATTCCGGGGCTGCTCAGGACTGACATCTATCAATATACCTGACTCAGTGACAAGAATAGGAAAATTCGCATTTGACTATTGCAAAAGGCTGGCAGATGTTTATTGTTATGCAGAGAACATGCCTTCTACAGAAAGAATAGTATTTAATAATTCAGACATCAGAAAAGCCACACTTCATGTGCCGGCTGCATCTATCGAACAGTACAAGGCGACTGCACCCTGGAGCGACTTCGGCACGATTGTTGCCATAGATGATACAGAGACACAAGCGTCCTAACCTGCTTCGAAAGCATGGGCAGCCATCATAAAGGCAGGCATGAAAGTATGGGCAGTCATCATAAAAGCAGGCACAAAAGCAATTAAAGTCTTGAAGAAATAAACAATCATTTGTCCGCAGACAAGAAATCCTGTATCTCCTTCAGCATGCCTTCTGCCATAGTCCTGCCCATGGCATAGACGTGGCGCATCTTGCGCTCGTTCTGCTCGGTTCGCCCAATGGGTAAGGTGTCCTGCGGATAAATCAACAGAATGTTCCCCTTCTGCTCCTGGTCCTCAAGGTAAGAGAGTTCGTCGTTATACATCAAATGTCTGCGCGACATCGCCTTCACAATGGCAGGATAACGGCGCATGAAGAGATGGAAGAGCGGCATAAGTTTGGTCTGCTTCTTATAGAAACCCTTCGGTTGCGTCAGGATGACGATGTTGCGCTCAAAACCTTGCTCCTGAAAGTAACGCAAAGGGATGGAGTCGCTGATGCCGCCATCGAGGTAAAGACGACCGTCGCGAAGCACCGGCTGCGACACCAATGGCATGGAGCCCGATGCCCTAAGCCATTCGAACCCTTCGTCGTCCATGACATCGATACGATGGTATAACGGTTCGCCCGTCATAACATCTGTGCAGACAACATGAAACTCCGTAGGATTCTTCTTGAAGGTTTCACGGTCGAAGACATCCAAAGTGTTAGGCACAACGTGATATGCAAACTCCGGTGCAACGATGTTTCCCGTCTTCAGCAGAGCACGCAGTCCCATGTACTGCGGATCGTCCTTGAAGCGAATGTTATAGCGGAGCGCACGACCTATCTGGTGCGACTTGTAGTTACACCCGAACAATGCACCTGCCGACACGCCTACAATGCCGTCGAAACAGATGCCCTGTTCCATCATCACATCCAGGACGCCAGCCGTAAACAAGCCACGCATGCCGCCACCTTCAAGTACCAGGCCTTTTCTCATTTCACGGCAAAGGTACGAAAAAGTTCCTTTCGACAACCCGTATTCCTTGATTTTTTTGTATCTTTGCGCCCGATATGAAGAACTTTAGCGAATTGGGGCTTGCCGAACCTATCCTGCAAGCCATTGAAGAGTTGGGTTATGAACATCCGATGCCCGTACAAGAGGAAGTAATTCCACATCTGTTGAGCCAGGACAGCGACCTCGTTGCATTGGCACAGACAGGAACCGGCAAGACGGCAGCATACGGACTTCCACTGCTACAGAAAACCCTCTCAACAAAATCCTCCTCAAAAGGAGAGGCAACATGTCCCAGCATTATCATCTTAAGTCCAACGCGTGAACTCTGTCTGCAGATTGCAGACGACATGGAAGACTTCAGCAAGTATCTGCCCGAAGTGCGCATCCTTGCCGTTTATGGTGGTACGAATATCGAGCCACAGATTCGCGCCTTAAAGCATGGCGTAGATATCATCGTGGCAACTCCAGGACGACTGATGGACTTGATGAAGCGTGGCGTGGCAGACCTCTCAGAGGTAAAATACATTGTCCTCGACGAAGCAGACGAAATGCTTTCGATGGGCTTCCAGGAAGACCTCGACAGCATACTGGAAGGCATTCCAAGCGAACACCGCACCCTGCTCTTCAGTGCAACAATGAGCAAGGAGATAGAACGCATCGCACAGAACTATCTCACCGATGCACAACAGATTCAGGTAGGCAGCCGAAACGAAGGCGCAGAGAATGTGAACCATGTCTATTACATGGTACATGCTCGCGACAAGTATCTTGCCCTCAAACGCGTAGTTGACTTCTATCCTCGCATCTATGCCATCATTTTCTGCCGGACACGCATGGAAACACAAGAGGTTGCCGACAACCTGATCCGCGACGGCTACAATGCCGACGCACTGCACGGCGACCTGTCGCAACAGCAACGCGACCTCACGATGCAAAGATTCCGCAAACACCGTGTACAACTGCTCGTGGCCACAGACGTGGCTGCACGAGGTCTGGATGTTGACGACCTGACACATGTCATCAATTTCGGCATGCCCGACGACACCGAAAGTTATACCCACCGTTCCGGAAGAACAGGACGTGCAGGCAAGAAAGGAACCAGCATATGCATCACAGGCATACGCGAACGCTCTAAAATCAAACTGGTAGAAAAGGTAATACAGAAGCCCTTCGAACAAGGAACTCTGCCGGAACCTCGCGAAATATGTACCAAACAACTCTATCACGTCATCGACGACATAGAACGCATCGAGGTTGACGAGGAAGAGATTGCGCCCTTCATGAGCGAAGTGCAGAAGCGTTGGGAATGGCTCGATAAAGAAGATCTCATCAAGAGGATTCTTTCACGAGAGTTCGGTCGCTTCCTGCAATACTATGCCAATGCTCCGGAAATCGAAAGCACCTCCGCATCAGACAAAGGCGAAACTGGCGGACGACGTCAGAGAAACAAATCACATCAGGCCGAAGAAGGCTACGTCCGCCTTTTCCTCAACGTAGGCAAGATAGACGGCATGTATGCTCGTGAAATCATCGGTCTCATCAACAAGAACGTTCAAGGCGACAAGGTTGCAGTTGGAAGAATCGACCTGATGAAGAGTTTCTCGTTCATCGAAGTCAAGCAAGAAGACCTCAACCGCGTACTGAAAGCCCTGAAGCATGGGGTAACAGTGAAGGGGAGAAGTGTTGTCTGCGACATATCTACAGACGAGCCCAAAGCAACCACCCATGCCCCACACGGAGAGAAAAAGGCAACGGCACGCAAAGAAAAGCCAACACGCCAAAAAGAAAAGAATACAACACCTGTAGAACGAAAAGAGAAAAAGCCCTCTCGCGAAGAACGAGGCTACACAGCACCTCGAGGAAAGAAGTTCAAGAAAGAAGACTGGATGCAGTTCCTGAACCCAGACAAACCCCAGAAGAAACACGAACTGAAAGGCGAGATGCCCGACTTCAGCGAAGAAGGTTGGGCAAGAAGAAAACCTAAAAAGAAAAAATAAACAATATGAAGAAAATACTCCTTAGCGCAACACTTTGTGCACTTTCGCTCCTTTCCTATGCCGACGAAGGAATGTGGATGCTGAATCGTATCGATGCAAAAACCGCCGAGGCCATGAAAAGCCGTGGACTGCAACTCACTCCCGAACAACTTTACAGCACAGAACACACAAGCCTCAAGGACTGTGTGGTCGATTTCGGTGACTTCTGTTCCGGCGTCGTTGTCAGCAAAGACGGCCTTGTCTTCACCAATCATCATTGCGGATATGGTGCCATCCAGAGTCTTTCCACTCCGAAAGATGACATACTCAAGAATGGTTTCGTGGCACGCTCACGAGAAAAGGAACGTCCGGCAGAAGGCCTTTTTGTGAAATTCCTGCAACGCACCGAAGACTGCACTGCCCGCATCGTGCAAGCCTTGAGTAAAGTTTATGAGGCACACCCGGACGAACCCAAGGCCGAACTGGACAAACAATACACCGACAGCATCATGGGTGCGGTGGAAAAAGAACTGCAGGAAAGCAATCCCGGACTGGAGTGTCTGGTGAAGGCATACTATGAAAACAATGCTTTCTACGCGAGTTACTATAAAGTCTATCGCGATGTCCGTCTTGTCTTCACTGCAACAGAGACACTGGGCAAGTTCGGTGGCGACACCGACAACTGGATGTGGCCTCGTCAGACTTGCGACTTCAGCGTGTTCCGCATCTATGCCGACAAGGATGGGCAACCGGCAGAATACAGCGAAGAGAACGTCCCTCTGCAAGTTGAAAACTATGCTCGCATCTCTACAGAGGGCTACCGTAATGGTGATTTCTGTATGACGGTTGGCTATCCGGGCAGCACAAGCCGTTACCTCAGTTCGTGGGGTATCGACGAGCGTGTCAATGCCAGCAATGTAAGTACCATACAGGTTCGCGGCAAGAAACAGGAAGTTTGGAAACGCTTTATGGACAACGACCGTGCCGTTGCCATCAAGTATGCCAGCAAATGGGCAAGCAGCAGCAACTACTGGAAGAACAGCATTGGCATGAACAAAGCCATTGCCAACCTCGGTGTCATAGAACAAAAACAACAACTTGAGGAGAAAATCAGAGATTGGTACGGCAACCGCAGAGACCTTACCGACCGCTTCGGACAAATGTTCTCAACACTTAAGGAAGCATACTCCGAACGACGTAACGACATCTATGCCATGGGGTTCTTCCGCGAAACCTTCATGCGAGGCATTGAACTCTACCGCGTTGCTCATATGCTCAATACAATGCCGACAGATGCCGACAGCACAGAGGCAGAAGGTGTCCGCACTCGCATGGAAGCCTTCTTCAAGGATTATGATGCAAAACTCGACGAAGCCACAATGGCTGCCCTGCTGAAGAATTATCGTGAGCAGGTAACAGACAAGAAATACTGGCCCGAATGTTACAACATCATCGATAGCCTTTACGGAGGCGACGAAACAGCCTATGCCCACGATGTCTTTGCGAAGACCATCTGCAAAGACCTCTCCAGTGTAGAGAAACTGCTTGCCGACAGCACGCTGCGCGAAACAGACCCTGCCCTACTCTATGCTGCAGGAATTCCCATTAAGATGCAGGAGATTGCAGGCGACAGCCGCAATGCTTCAACTATCATTGACTATAATGAACACCTTCTCACACAGGCTCTTCTCGAGATGGACCAAGAGATGCCACACTATAGCGATGCAAACTTCACGATGCGTCTCTCTTATGGCTACATCCAAGACTATACTGCCGAAGGCCAGCACTATCAGTATTACACCAACGCCAAGAGTCTGCTCGACAAGGCTGCCAAGCAGAAGAAGATAGAAGACTACAAGTTGGAAAAGGATATCGTATCGCTCATGAAGAAAGGAAATTGGGGACGCTATGCCGACAAGACAACCGGCGACATGCATCTTTGTTTCCTCTCAAACAATGACATTACGGGCGGCAACTCCGGCTCACCCATGTTCAATGGTCGTGGCGAACTGCTTGGCCTTGCTTTCGATGGTAACTGGGAAGCAATGTCGGGCTACATCTCGTTCGACAACAACCTGCAACGCTGC
>X129_Alpine_Ibex__coassemble_89_pt1 | contig 12015 bp, 13 predicted proteins | sample X129_Alpine_Ibex__metabat2_low_PE_007 | metagenome-assembled genome bin X129_Alpine_Ibex | reverse complement strand
CACATCTACCTCTGCCTCATAAGACCCCAAAGCCGACACATTCTGATGAACCTTTTGGTTCAGAATCGGCCAACGGATAAAGTTAAGCCGCTGCGAAGCGTCCAACTCCCGAGCCATGCTGTCAACATAGGCCAGAAGCGTCTTCTCGTCGAGCAAACCCACCTTACGATTGTCCAACCACATTTGCTGAAGTTGCTGATAAGTAGCATTGTCACCAATAAGTCGATTGACAAAATTCTTCATATTGCCGGCACTGCTTCCATCACGATATGCCCAATCCCGACGAGAATTGACAGGATAGATACGATCATCGTTGTCGAAAGCCAAGTCGAAATCCCAACATGGAGCAACATGGAACTGATTCTCCTCACGGTCCTTATACATATAAGTGCTCCAATATGTATCCATGTTACCCGAAAATTCTCCTGTAATAAAATGTTTGAGGAACGACTCAACATCAAGATATTTGCGATAACCATTCACCGGATCCGTATAGTTGCTTGCGTAAACAGCCGACTCCATAAGGTTGAAATAATTCCTTATGTAGTTCTGCTGCTGTGTGGTTATTTCATCATCACCGGGGAATTTAATGGTTACAGGAATACCACGATTACTTTGGAACCAACTGGATTCCTTGTTGGCATAAGCATCAACCTCAACAAGATAGCCACCCGAAACCATAGGTTCCTCATTGTCAAATTCGGTCATCTCCACAATGGGAACTCGCGCCTTGTCAATCGTAATCTGGTCGCACAACTGGTAACAGCCCTTATACTCACCGTTCAAAATAACATCTACAGGCTGACACCATGGCGTATAGACTGCTCCCAATCGTTTGTTAACCTCAAAAGCCAGACAATTTCGCATCAGGGTCTTATCGCCATAGTTGTTGATGAGCGTCCACTTCTTTGCCTTAGCCGGACTTTCCTGCTGCGAATCCTTGAGCATATGGTGGCTCTTTCCGTCGGCAAACTTAATGCGCAAAGGCTTCTTTGGGAATTCCCACGACGCATTTCCTCTGCCACGAGCCGTAATGGGATACTCCTGTATGCGAGTCCCGCCATCATAAGTAATCGTGATATTGGAAGGCATCTCGGTCACCTTGTCCTGCGGATCCGTACCGGCATAAGTATGAATGCTGACAGTAGGCAAATTGGTTACCTGATACCAACGAGAGTCATCGCCAGCACCCTCATAGCCATAAAACTCAAGTTCTGCAATGTTACATCTGGCATCGTTTGGCCCAACATAACGCACATAGCGGAAACCTCTTGAAACAGGAACATCTGCATAAGACATCTCCTTCACAATTCCCTGCTCCGGAATAAGATAAAGTGGAACAGCATCCAGGAAGTCCGGACTGTTGCTGCCTTCGAAAACTCCAAGTAAAACACGCTGGGCATGCCTCTCACGAGGACTCCATCCCACTTTTGTAATAACATGTGCCTTTCCCAAATCAAGCCCAACCCAAGTGCGAGAACGATCCATTGAGGCATAGAACGTAGAGAAACTTCCGTCAAAGGCACAGGCTGGAGTATTGACAGTTTCGCTCGACTGATTGGTACTATAGTCCACATTGGGCGAACCGATTGGCGTGCCTACAAGTTTTGCCGATGCAGGCACGTCTTGTGCATAAGTATAATTATATGACGTTACTATAAATAAAAGAAAAACTAATATACCTTTTCTCATATCATATCACATTTAGCATACAAAAATACCGTATTTAAGACACATTTGCAAGATAATAATTACTTTTTAAATGCTTTTAGCAATTAATGAACAAAACCTTTTCCTTTTTTACATTTATTGCCAGAAATAAATTAACTTTGTAGCAAGTTAGATGAAAAAAATATGCGATACAAACTTCTTTCCTTCTTTTGCTGCCTATATTTATTTGAAGTAATGGCTCAAGGAGGCCTGACCCACGAGGTGGAAGCCGACACCTTGCGATGGCCCGTTCCCAAACCTGATGCCAGTTGGAAACTGGAATATATGCCACACAACAATGCGAACCATAATGTTTATGTCTATAAAGACAAACTTTACGACAACCTTTTTACCCGAACACTTGGGTGGAATGGTGGCGATGGTGTGCAGACGACGGCATTACCGGACGGCAATGTGTTTTGGAGTTTCAATGATAGTTTCTATGGAAAGGCAACCGGTTCGGCAACTCGTGCCCGTCAATCCTGCAACTTCCCACGTAATAGTATTATGGTTCAAACGCCTGATGAGGATGGCCTCCCTGGCACGAAAAGCACTAACCAAAGATGGTTGGCCGACTGGGTGCAGCGTTCCAATTCTTCGGGGAACGGCTACTATCATTGCAGAACACATCTTCGGCATCCGAAAGGCGAGAAGACTGACAGCCAAATAAAGAACGGTGAGATTGACCAGACATATCTTTATTGGGCTGGCGATGCTACTGTTGTCGACGGGCAACTGCAAATGCTTTGGGCAGGCGTATATAATGGGACGGAAAATCTTATGCAGAGCGACAACCGGGCTCTTGCCATATATTCTCTCGAAGGGAAGCCCGGCAGTTCTACCTACCTGAAACTTTTGAGCGTGGACCACAACTTTTTTGAGAAAGACCCTATCGGATATGGCAATACGCTATGGGAAGACGAAGACGGACATACTTATCTTTACTCCTGTTATCAGTTCAAGAAGAACGAAGACGACCTGCTCAACACGTCTTCGCCTGTTGTTGCCCGGTCTCAGACGCACGACCTTCGTTCGCCGTGGGAGTACTATGTTGCCGATGCTTCCGGTACATTCCGTTGGCAAAGCACATATCCTACAGAAGAGGAAGTACGCCGGTCTGCCATCAGTTCGAGAAGTGTTTCTACGGCATGGGTCTTCAAAGATGATGATTGGTACTATATGACGGCGCAGGGTTATGTATTCTCCAAGCAGGTTTACATCATGCGAAGCCGCTACCCGTGGGGGCCTTTCGAGGAGTGTCATCAACTTTGGACAATGCCCTGGGTGCTGGACAAACTTGGCACTCGCACTTATCAGCACTTCTATATGCCACATCTCCATCAGTCGCTTTCAAGAGAAGGTGAACTTGTCTTCTCAACCAATACCGACTGCAAGGACTGGAACGAGAACTTCAACAGTAAAGGTTCGGCAGACTTCTATCGTCCTTATTTCTTCCGCATATATAATTGGAAAGCCATCTTCGACGAGTAATTTCTTAAACTGAAATCTGTTATGAACAAACATAAAACACGAAGGATATTCCTTTTAGCAGGTCTGGTCGGAGTCCTTCTTCTTTCCTCTTGCTATAAACTCATTTCCTCTTATGCTCCGAGCGAAGTTGCTCCTGGCGAGACCTTCGAGGTTAGTTTTACGGTTGTCGACGATGGTTCCGACACCCAGAACTTCGTGACAGACTGGAGTTATGCCGGCGTCCGCCTGCCGAAAGGTTGGGAGGCGGCTGTGCCGGAAGGTGCCCATCGGCAGTTTGCCGAAGACTGGGTTTACTACCAGGACGGGGCGAAGGTTAATAGTTCGCACGACATGGAACCATGCGCAAAACTTACACAGTTCTACAATGCTGCATGTCCGAAGGCAGGTTATACATGGACCGGCTTCAAAAGTGTGTCGAAGATACCTAAAAACATATCGGCCTGCTGGCGGAATGGGTGCGACAGTATCCGCATAACCTTTCTTGTAACGGTTCCGGAAGATGCTGCTCCCGGGGAATATCAGATTGACTTTATGGGTGGCGACGAAGAGGACGATGCTGGCATTGAGAAGTATGCGAACTACACTGAGGCAAAGGACTCACGCCTTTTCCATGTGGGTACTGCTGCCGGCAGTTACGTCAAGAATCGTGCAGCCAACCTGGTCCGAACGGTCATTGTGACTGATGCCACGGGCATTAAGGCTCCCGAAGAGCCAAGCAGCCAGCAAGAGCCTGCCTACAACCTTGCCGGACAGCGTCTGCAGAAGATGCAAAACGGCATTATTATTCAAAACGGAAAAAAGATTCTTAAACAATGAATAAACTATTAGCATTCTTCTTTTGCCTGCCTGCATACTCGCAAAGTATGGTGGTGAACACCACCGAGGGCAACAGCATGGTGTACGCCACACAGCAAATCGAATCCGTGACGTTCAGCGAAGAGACCATCGAACCGACTGCAGCATCGGAGAAGATACAGATGAAGCGCAGCATTGTTTATCTGGGACACAGCATCTGGCGCAACGACGATTACCTCATCACATACAAGAGTTCCGGCACATTCGTAACACCCTTCACCGGCGTCTTTCGCGGCAAGGGCTACCAGACATTACTCGGAGAGGTGTTCGACTTCCCCTCCACCTATTCGCCCGGCCCCGACGGCGGCTACAGCGGCTACTCCTTAGGCGGCACAAGTGCGACGGACAGCAAGAGCATTGCCGTAGTAGCGGAACAGGCGGGAAACGGATGGCCAAGCGTACAGAATGCCATTTGGACAATCGACTTCATCACAAACGACTTCAAACGCAACATTCCACTTGGCACCTTCAGCGACTACAAGAATGCCACAGGCCCTGCCACCTTCTACGGAGCGGTACGCCAACTCTACGATAAGATAAAGAAACTTTCGGGCAACGACGTCATCATCGTCTTTGCCAATGCACTGAAACGAAATAATTCGGGCTACACAAGCACCAGCAAAAACACCGTCAACTGCTCGCTTGCCGACTACGAACTTGCACTGTTGACCTGCGCTGCCGCCAACAGTAATTGGCACTTCGTCGACCAAAACCGCCTGTCGGGCATTACAGACGAGAACCTCCCCGCCGTCACAGCCGACGGTTTGCACCTCAACAACCTGGGCTACACAATGGCAGTACAGCCCTGGATAACAGTCCTTCGCACACTGGCCGACAAGTAAAGCACAACATACCCCACAACACACCAGAAAACATCTACTGCCAAATTGGCTGACAAGGCACACCTAATCGGCCGATTAGGTACACCTAATTGGCAAACTTGGCAGTAGATGTTTTTCCATATGGCTAAGGCTGTATTCCTTCGCCCCGAAACAAGCAAGGATTTCAAGGACAAGGCACAAAACAATCAGGGCATTGCCGCAATGGCAATGCCCTAACTATATATAATCATATAATGTATATTAACGCAAACGATCGAGAGAGCGTACAAGCATCTCGTCCTTCAAAATGCCGCGGAAAGCAAGATAAAGCAAAATGAAAGCCACTGCCGGCAAAGCAGCCGTCCAGTGAGGACGCCAAATGGCCGGCATTTCGGTGGAAAGCACATAACTGATGACACCATAAGCAATGTACCAGGCCACAAGCAATATCATGCTGAATGTTGCCAAACGCATCTGCAAGGCACGACGCCTGTAAAGCCAAATATCCACGAAAACCACCCCGCTCGCAATAACGAGAATGGCCATCATTACAGGGCAGAACGAGAACAGATGGTTGCCATCCGACACAAGCCACAAGTTATACATATCCACCTGCTCTACACTTTCAGGCTCAAGAAGATGAGCAACCGGCATACACAAGCAGCCGATGCACAAAGCGAAAGCAAGAAGCAAATAGATGGTCTGTACACGCTGTAACATATCTCCAATCAGAAAAATGAGAAACGAACTCCCCCGACTCCTTAATCGAGTATAGTTGCCTCCTTGCTGGGATTGCGGTAATAAATCTTGCCGTCGATGAACTCCTGAGTAGCAATGAGAGTTGGCTTGGGGAGTTTCTCATAGTAACGGCTGATTTCAATCTGCTCGCGATTCTCGAATACTTCGTCCAGATTGTCCTGAGTGCTGGCAAATTCAGAAAGTTTCTTGCCCAACTCCTGCTTGATGTCGGCAGAAATCTGATTGGCACGCTTGGAGACGATTACCACGCTCTCGTAGATGTTGCCAGTCTCTTCGCAGAGGCTCATCGGGTCTCTGTTCACCGTGTCGTTGGGTGCTGTTGTCTTCTTGTAATTCATCTTTATTCGATTCTATTTGTTATATATTCTTTGATTCAATACGTCGGAAATTGTTCAAGAGTCCTTCTGCTCCTTCTTCTTTTGTTTCTTCGACTTACCCTCCTTCGATTCCTCAAGGATTCCGTTCTTCTCCACAAGAGCATCGTCATCCGTCAGCAAGCCACCTTTCCTTTCCACCATGCGCTGCGAATAGCGGAAGATTGAATTTGCCTCCTGCAAATACCTGCTCTCGGGGAAGTCATTCTCGAAGGCATAATACTCGTCGATGGCATCACGGAAACGTTCTACACGTTTGGCCTCAACGCTCTGCCTTGCCAAATGATACTTGGCACGCAAAATAAGGATAGAAAGATCTTCGCGCAAACCAGCCGAAGCATAAGGATAGTCGTTCAAGGCGTTCTGTGCCGTCACGACACAAGCCTCGTAGTTATTACCGCCATAAATGGAGTTCAGCGTGTATGTACCGAGGTCATAATAGAGTTTTGCCGAAAGATATTCCTTTTCAACAAGTCTGTCCTGCAGTTCATAGATAACCGCATGTGTCTGCTCCTTAAGGCCAGTATTAGGACAATAATCCAAGAAATCCTGATACTCCCTGATGGCTTCCATAGTGCTTGTCTGGTCGAGACGAATATCGGCAACCTGCTTGTAAAGCGAATAACCGCTATTGAAGCGAGCCATCTCCATGTAATGTCCTTTGGGATATACTTGATAATACTTCTTGAAAAACATCGCCGCCGACTCATAGTCCTTAGCCCTCAGATTGCTTTCTGCAAGCATATAGAGGCTCTCCTCTCCGTAAGAAGTACCCTTCAGAGGTGCCAGCAACATGCTGAACAACTCTGCTGCCTGACGATAATGGCCATCGGCATAAAGTGCTTTGGCTGCCTCATATTTGTACTCATAGTCGTTACTCTTGAGCACAGCAGAATACTCACTGCAAGCAGAGAGCATCGTCAGCACGAGGAGCAGAGGAAGAAAGATAAGTCGACTATTTCCCATAACAAGGCGCAAATGTATTACATTTTACGGTTTTAGCCAAAAATGCATTGAAGAAAAAGCGCTTAAGTCAGACTTTTTTATCGTTTATTGGCTTTTGAAGGGTCGTAAACAGCCACTCCAACAAACGAATCGGCACACCCATAGTAGAGAAACCACTTATCCTTGAATGGCACAAGGCCTTCTATGAAGACAGTTCCGGAAGGATATTGTCCGCTCTTCTCGAAGGAGTCTTGAGGATAGAAGAACGGTTCGTCCAGACGATCGATGAGTTTTGTAGGGTCTTTCAGAGAGAAGAGAGCCTGCCCTGCACAATATGCACCGGAAGCAAAACGGCGGTCGCCATTGTCGCCTCCACGGTTCTTGCCATTGTAGAAAAGCATGATGCCCTTCTTCGTCTTTATTGCCGGTGGTCCACACTCTACAAGTTGGCTGTCGAAGTAACCCTTTCGAGTATCCATTACATGCAAGAGTTTGCCATCAGGAGCAAGCATCGGAGTCCAATGGATAAGGTCGTCACTCGTGGCGATATTAACAAAGTTCTCGCCCCAATACATCATGTATTTGCCATTGATGCGTGCAATGACTTGTCTGCCATTCTTAATTTCCGTTACAATAGAGCCAGACTTAGAATAACCTTTGCTGAGTTGGCTTTTATGTTCGTCGGAGAAGATGGGGCCATGTTTTGTCCAATGAACAAGGTCACGCGATGTTGCTACACTGAGGCGAGCCAGTTTATGATTCCAACTTGTATAAGTCATGACGTAAAGACCATCTTCTGTCATACAGACACGAGGGTCTTCGCAGCCGCCCGGAGCATCAAAGTCAGTCCATTCATCACCTCCGGGATAAAGGACAGGCGCGCCATGATGCTGGAAGTGAATGCCGTCTTCGCTGAAAGCATAACCAATGCGTGATGTTCTGGAACCGATGCCCTTGGCGATGTTGTCTTCTGCACGATAGAGAAGGGCTATGCCGCCATTGATGATGGTTGCAGCAGGATTAAAGGTTTCACTATTCTCCCACTGTGCAACTCTCTTGTGCATGGGGCAATAGAAGCGACTCGTCGTATCCGGACGGACAATGGGATTCACGCCTTCGGGGCGTTCGAAACCAAGCCAGGCCCACTTCTTTTCCGTATTTGGAACTTTCTGTGCCTGAATGTTAAGAGAGAAAAAAACAGATATTAAAAGAAAAAGGCGGTACATATTATTTCAGATTTTGAGTTAACTGTTTTGAGTTGCTACCGTAAAGGCATAGCCACGATAGGGATTTTCTATGGTTTTGAGACTGATGTTCTGCAGCCTGTCGGGATGAAGGACCGAGTGTAAATCATCGACAATGCCAGTCCCCTTCAACTTTAAGACTGCCTCCTTTTGTGTCCAAAAACGGGTAAAGGCAATATCCGGACATGGAGAAGAGAAGATAATCTCCGTTTCTTCTTGACTCATTGTGTGACGGACGAGTTCCGGTTTCGCCTTACGGATGTATTCAATATCAAGTCCACAGGGACGGTCCGCCACGAGACATCCGACTGCCTCTTTGCAATGACTGATACTGAAGTGTACATTGGGATATTCCTTCAGGAAAGGTTTTCCATGCTCGTTGTATTCGAAAGCGGATATTTCTGTTATGCCAAAACAGAGGCGAAGTCCTCGCAAGAGTTCAACATAACCGACAGCACATTCACGCTGCCCTTGCAGGAAACGAAACTTTCGTGCTGCCTCTCGTCGCCATTCCGGCAATGAGGCAACAATACGCTCCGTTTGCAATTCGTCCAACTCTGCTATGTGGTCGTTAATGCAAAGTGTTGTCTTGTCTGCCAAGTTCGTTTCTATTATCCTTTTGCTAATGGGTCAAAGAGGAGGCTACGACTCAAGTGTAAGCCAGTTTGTCTGTATCTTCCACGAAGGTTGCATCGTGATGTCCCGTCATGTGCCAACAGATGCGGCATTTCTCTTCTGGAGTTAATGCAAGCCACGCTTTGGTAATATCGTTGGGATTAGCCTCTTTATTGCCCAGCAGTTTTTCTGCAAGATGCTGACGTGTATTCTTCACATCCATATTGCGAAGAGGACGGATAGGGAGCCCAACATACCATTCGTCGGCAAAGGCTTCGGTAACTTCACTGCGTTTCTGTGGGATTTTCATAATCGTTACGTTTTAGTTGTGATACAACGTTATTTCAAGGCAAAGTTACGAAGAAAAGGCATAACATACAAACAATCATACATTATTTTGTGTCACCTCTTCTGCTATGACTGCAGCCATGCTCCATGCCGCCTGCAGATTAAATCCGCCTGTGATGCCATCGACGTCGAGCAGTTCGCCGGCAAAGTAAAGTCCGGGATGTTGACGTGCCTCGAGCGTGTTGATGTTTATGCTGGCGAGGTCAATGCCTCCACAGGTGACGAACTCTTCTTTATATTGGCCTTTTCCTTCAATCTGATAGACATCGGCCGTGAGGGTAGCACAGAGACGATTCAAGTCGCGGCCGGAGAGTTCGTTCCATCGTTTTTGCAAATCGATATGATCCCGGCCGAGCAAGTGTTGCCAGAGTTTTGCCGTAAACTGTCGTGGATATTCGTTACCGACCTGCCGACGGGAACATTCTTGCCGGATGCTTTGGAGTTGGTCCATGGCTTCTTGCTCTCCGTTTGTATCGAGCCAGTTCACGCAGAGTTGTGCCCGGTAATTATTGTCGGCAAGATGTCTGGCTGCATAACTGGAGAGGCGAAGAATGGCAGGTCCGCTTACGCCCCAATGGGTAACGAGCAATGCGCCGGCCGCACGAATCTTTGTACCTGCAATGCTGACACTTACGGAGTCCACCACGCAGCCCATAAGGCTTGTCAGGCTGCGGTCCTGGATGCAAAAGGTGAAGAGCGAAGGAGCCGGCTTTGCTATGGTAATACCTTCTAAAAGACGAAAGGGAGAAAGACGTTCCAAAGTAGGGCAACCGCCCATTGTGCATACAACTTTGTCGAAGCGACGAGGCTGTTGTCTTTCGTCGGCAAAGGAGAGGAGATAGCCTTCCTGTTCTGGAATGATGCTGCTTATTTTGTGAGAGGTGTGCAGAACGACGCCTTCTTCTCTCATCCGCAGCAGGAGCGTGTTCACTATCTGCATGGCGTCTTGCGAGACGGGGAATACACATTCGTCGTCTTGTGTCAGGAGTCGGACGCCTTCTTTCTCGAACCAGTCCATCGTGTCCTCTACGCTCCAGCGGCGCAAGGCACGCTTCATGAGTTGTTCTCCTCGCGGATAGGCTTGTTTGAGTTGTTGGATTTGTTTGAACGAATTGGTCAGATTGCAACGGCCGCCACCTGTCACAGCCACCTTTGCCAGAGGGCGTCTGCCTGCCTCGAAGACTTCTACAACGGCTTCAGGCATTCTTCGCTTCAGCAGAATAGAACAAAAGCAGCCTGCTGCGCCTGCTCCTACGATGGAAATCTTCATGGCTTTAATCTGATAATTCTGATGCCTGTCTGGTTGGGTTGTTTCTGCATATACTGATAGAGCGTCATTGGCTCGAGTACGACTTTCTTGTGAAGGCTGCTGGCATTGAGCAGATGCAGTTTGCCATCCTGCTGCCAGACGGCAAAGCCTACATGGCTGACGTCGAGACCTTTCTTCCTGGTGGTGATGGCGATGATGTCGCCGTCCTTGATGCAGCCAAGCACCTTCTTGCTGTCCCCCACCCTTTCTTTTGGTATATAGCGTATGGTGGCTCCCGATGTACGTTTCTCCATTTCGGCAATGAGGCGACGCTCCTCCATGTTTTCCTTCAGGAGCGGATAGGCGTTGGGATGGGTGCTCATGTAGGTCAGGTTGAGTTTCATCGGCAGGGAGATGTTGTGGGGCAATGCCACTTCTGCCATCAGCCCAAGCCTCTCGCCGGACTGTATCCATTGGCTGAAGTAGTGGTTTCGGCTGCTGTATCCGTTTATCTTTCCTCCCTCGTAGCGCAAGGTCTGCAGCCAGCGGAGATAATCCTCCCACTTCTTGCCTCCGTGGACGGTGGTGAGTGTCAATGCACAGACATTCTCCACGAGTGTCAGACAATCGAGGCTTTGCAGATTGACGGCAAGATGTTCTGCACGGTCTTTAATTTCGAGTGTGTGAGCCACATAAGGACGGTTCATGAACTGACGGGCATAAAAGAGAACAGCCTCTCCTAAATCCTCTCCTAAAGGAAAGGACTTGTATTCCTTTGCTCCGAGTTCCAGAAGTTCGACAACCCGCAGGCTGTCCTCTCTGCTGTAACTGACCGGAGCATTCTGGCCAAAGATCTGCAGGCAGAGGCAGCAACAGATTAAGACAAGTGTTTTCTTCATGACTTGCTGTTCTCCTTCGGAAGTTTAACCAATGCTGTCACGGCGAAGGTGACGAGGCAGAAGCCCATCACCGCCCAAAAGAACTGTTGGTAGCCCGGTTGGTCGGACAGCCAGCCGCTGACCATACCCGGCAGCATCACACCGCCAGATATTGGAAGGCAGTACACAAGGAGAAAACAGAGGTGCTGCGCGGACCGTGGGCGAAGTGTACGAGGTAGAGCGTATAGGCAGTAAAGCCCAGTCCGTAGCCTACTTGTTCGATAAAGACGCAGGAGGCAATGAGAGGCAGACTTTGTGTCTGTTCGATGCTGAGCCAGACGTAAACGATGTCGGGCAAGGTGATGCACAGCACAAGGGGCCAAAGCATCTTCTTCAGTCCATACTTCGAGACGAGCCAGCCGCCCAGAATGCCACCACCCAACAGTCCGATGACGCCCAGCGTGCCATAGACAAAGCCGTACTGCACATCTGTCAGGGCCAGTCCGCCTTCTGCAAGAGAACGTTTCAGGAAGAGCGGCACAATCTTCGTCAGCAAGCCTTCGGGCAGACGGAAAAGCAGAATGAAAAGCAGTGCAGTGAGAAGATGTGGTTTGGAGAAGAAGGCCTTGAAGGTTGCCCCAAAAGAGCCACCTCGACTTTCTCTTAAAGGAAAGTCTTCTTTTCTCTCCTCCTCCTTGGGGGAGGAGTCGGAGGAGGGGGCTGGCA
>X129_Alpine_Ibex__coassemble_88_pt1 | contig 12059 bp, 12 predicted proteins | sample X129_Alpine_Ibex__metabat2_low_PE_007 | metagenome-assembled genome bin X129_Alpine_Ibex | reverse complement strand
GATATGACCTGACAGTTCCTTTTGCACGTTATGTCGTTCAGCACAGAGAGGAACTGACTTTGCCGTTCCGCCGTTATCAGATACAACCGGTATGGCGTGCCGACCGACCGCAGAAAGGAAGGTATCGCGAGTTCTATCAGTGCGATGCCGATGTCGTGGGAAGCGACTCGCTGCTCTGCGAAGTGGAACTGATGCAAATCGTCGATACCGTGTTCCAACGTTTCGGCATACGTGTCTGCATCAAGATAAACAACCGTAAGATTCTGTCCGGCATTGCCGAGATGATTGGCGAAGCCGACAAGATAGTCGATATTACAGTTGCCATCGACAAACTCGACAAGATAGGACTCGATGCCGTAAACGACGAGTTGCGTAAGAGCGGTATCAGTGAGGAGGCCATCCAAAAACTGCAGCCAATCATCAATCTTAGCGGCACGAATGCTGAGAAGATTGCAACAATGCGTCAAGTATTGGCAGGAATAGAAGTGGGACAGAAAGGTATCGACGAGGTAGAATACGTTGTCTCGAAACTCAATAACCTTAACTCTCAAATCGAACTCGACCTGACACTTGCCAGAGGTTTGAACTATTATACTGGCTGCATCTTCGAGGTTAAGGCACTCGACGTAGAGATAGGAAGCATCACAGGCGGTGGCCGTTACGACAACCTTACTGGTATCTTTGGCATGCCCGGACTGAGTGGCGTTGGAATTAGTTTTGGAGCCGACCGCATATACGATGTGTTGAATCAACTTGAACTTTACCCGGAAACGGTTACAACTGCAACGCAAGTACTCTTCATCAACTTCGGAGAAAAAGAGACAGACTATTCGCTGCCCATTGTCGCTCTGCTTCGTGGGCAAGGTATCCGTTGCGAAATCTATCCCGATTCTGCTAAGATGAAGAAACAAATGCAGTATGCCAACCAGAAGGCCGTTCCATTTGTGGCAATGACAGGCGAGACAGAAATGGCAGAAGGCAAGGTGATGCTCAAGAACATGCAGACCGGCGAACAGAAACTCCTCTTGCCCGAAGAAATAGCAGACGCAATAAACTGATGGACGCAGCACTTTACCTCGTACCGGTTACACTTGGCGAGACTTCCGTCGAGCAAGTCTTGCCATCATATAACCATGAGGTAATCATGAATATACGCCACTTCATCGTGGAGAATATACGTTCTGCTCGTCGTTTCCTTCGGCAGACAGACAAAGCGTTTCCCATTGACGACTGCACATTTTTCGAGATGGGCAAACATGCCGATGAAAAACATTTCAGCCAATATCTACAGCCGCTAAGAGACGGGAAACCAGTCGGAGTCATCAGCGAAGCAGGCTGTCCCGCTGTTGCCGACCCTGGAGCAGACATTGTTCGCATTGCACAAAGAGAAAACCTAAGAGTTATTCCACTGGTAGGACCTAATAGTATGATTATGGCCGTAATGAGCAGTGGACTTGGCGGACAGAGTTTTGCCTTCAATGGTTATTTGCCTGTCGATGCTCACGACCGTGCAAGGTGCATAAAAAACCTTGAGACAAGAGCATGGACAGAAGGCCAGACACAACTCTTCATCGAGACACCTTACAGGAACGAAAAGATGTTTCAGGCTCTCCTTAATGCCCTTCGGCCGCAAACATACCTTTGCGTTGCGGCCGGCATTACAACGCCCAATGAATACATTCGCACACTTCGCGTGTCGGAATGGAAGAAATCTTCTTTGCCAGATCTAAGCAAGATTCCTGCAATCTTCCTTATTGGTAAATAACCACTACCTTGTTATCATGGAAATCATTCCACGTTAAGTTGCCCGACTTAACGTGTATACTTTGCTGACTTAACGTGTATACTCTGCCGACTTAACGTGTATGCTTTACCAACTATACACGTTGTCTTTTTCATCATCTTTATGTATAGTTAATCTAAATCCGTGTGTTGTCTGCCAATCTGTTAGATGCCGATGTGTCTTGAAGCAGTGTCTTTATAGTTTACACCTTGTTGTTTGCATCCTATAATACGATGAAAAAAGATGGCTCCCTCGTTTTTCGAGAAAGCCATCCTTTTGGTATGTAATCAAATGAGGTTTAGTATCAATTTCTCTTTGTTGCAGAGTAGTTGATACGCAGTGCCCATGATTTACGCAACACTTCCTTAATGTCAGTAATATAACCCATCTGTGTGCCTTGGTCGGCCTTGATGCTGATAACCTGCTCTGCTTGGTTCATCATGCCTTGACGTTCTGCAGCCACGAAGTCAATGATTTCGCGTGTCTCTGCAAAGCGGTCGTTGAGTTGAATACGTGTACCGCTACCCATCTGCGCACGCAGATTGTCTGTTGGGGGACCAACATAGATGAACGATACAACCGACTTCTTCTCCAACTTCTCAAGTTCTGTACCGGCATGGGTTGTGAATTTAACCTTCAAGGTTACTTCACGCATCGTCGTTACCATCATGAAGAAGAACAGGATGGTGAAGATAAGGTCGGGCAGAGATGAGGTGTTCATCTCTGGAATTTCGCGACTTGCTTTTTTCTTAAATCCAGCCATTATTGTCCTCCTTGTTGATATTTTTTAGGTTCAGCCTCAGAGATGTTCTGGGGATAGTATTTCTTTATCGCTTCAAGTTCCTCCTTTTTGAGGTACTGGAGTTCACGACCAAACTTCTGCTTTGCCAATTCGTTACGCAACTCGTTGTAGGCAGCCACCAATTCGTTCTGCACTTGGAAGTATGCATCGTATGGTGTGGCTCGGTCTGTTTGAACACTGATTACGTGTTTGTCTGTAACGAAACACTGACCTAACAAATCGATATTCTTGGCATGTTTCTCTGGCAATTTGCTCAAGTTCTGTTCGTTCTTGACGAACTCCTTAACGCGATTGCGCAGTTCTTTAAAGTCACTAAAGCCGCGGTTCATTTCATCCTCAATCCATAATTCACCAAGGTGGTTGAGGCGGACATAAAGGATGTTACGGCTTTTGATGTCCATTGTAGCATCTTCCTGATCTGGTTCTGGTGGTTTGGGCAGGCGACGTGCCAGACCCTTATCTGTGTCCATTGAAGTTGTTACCAGGAAGAAGATGAGCAACATGAAGGAGATATCGGCTGTTGAAGTAGTGTTCAAGCTCGGCATCTTCTTTTTCTTCTTTGCCATATCTTTTCTCTTTTTAGATCAGTTTACTTACTTGCATTTTTAGTCATAATGCCAGTCATGCTGACAATAACAGCAATAGCAGCAGCCACGAACAAGATGCCAATGCTAACGCAGAATGCATCAACGATGGTTACCCATGCAGCAGTGGTGACGGTGCCGTCTGCTGCCACGAAATCTGTTTCGCCAAGACCGCTTATCCAACCTATAACAAAAGATGCTACGGTTATGCATACGGTGAACAATGTAATCTTAGCACCAGGAACGCCTGTAGTGGCTGCGGGATCGCTACCTTTACTATTCTGAATGCCGCGAACCAGTGACCACACTGTGAGACCTGCTGTTGCAACAACAAGTGCATACATAAGCCACATGATAACATCGGTAAGCAGAGGTTGATTGTAGTCGCCAACGGGGTTGTCATAGCCGACAAGCAGGAATGCTGCAAAGCATACTACTATCAACGCTACGCAAGCCATCAGCACACGACTTGATATTTTTTCTATCTTCATAGTTCTCTACTTTATTATTAGGAATTAAGAATGGTTTAGATTTGTATGTCTATAACCATTAACTTATAATCTCTAATTATTTTTTGCACTTGTCGCTCTTCACGCACATTACGAGCAGTTCCTGAGCGGCTTCTTCCATGTTACTGGTTAATGTCTCAACCTTAGAAAGGATATAGTTGTAGAACAACTGAAGAATCAAGGCAACGATAATACCGAAAATAGTTGTGATAAGGGCAACCTTCATACCGCCTGCAACAACGGTTGGGCTAATGTCACCAGCGCGCTGGATGTCGTCGAATGCCATTACCATACCAATCACAGTTCCAAGGAAGCCGAGAGAAGGAGCCATTGCAATGAAGAGAGTGATCCAAGAGCAGTTCTCTTCGAGGTAAGAACCCTGAACTTCTGCTTCCATATTGATGGTGCGTTCGATAGTTGCAATGTCGTTACGGTCTGCGCTATCGAGGCATTCCATAGCCTTACGGCTTACCTGAGAAACAGGACCGCGAGTGCCTTTACACTTCTCGATTGCGTCAGCAACCTTGCCTGCAGCAACGAGGTCGGCAAGTTCCTTCATGAACTTACGTGTGTTGATTTGAGCAAGAGTCAGATAAACTACACGTTCAATGCAGAATGCGAGACCAAGAACGAGCGCAATGGCTACGAGTGACATAAAGCCAGCGTCACCTTCGATGTACTTTGTCTTAAGTGTCTTGAAGATACCTTCGTTCTCTTCCTCTACGATGGTAGGAGTCTCTACGGTTTCCTCTGCGGCAACAGTGTCTGCAGCAACGCTGTCAACAGCAGCACTATCTACTTGCTCAGTGGTAGCGGTATCTTCCGGAGTCTGAGCCATTACAGATGTTGTTGCTCCAAATGAGCAAACAGCAACCATTGCAATAATTGCAAATAACTTTTTCATTGTGTTGTTTGTTTAGATGTTTATTATTTTTGTTTGTTTCTTTTTATGTTGCGGAGAGAGCGAGATTCGAACTCGCGAACCGCTTTTGACGGTCACACGCTTTCCAGGCGTGCCTCTTCAGCCACTCGAGCACCTCTCCAAAATGTTGAGCGTAGGAATATGACTCTTTTAACGCTTTTCGGTCACAAAGTTATCTAAATTTTCTTATTCTACCATAAATTTTAATTAAAAAGTTTCATTTTATGTGTTTTTTGGCTGTTTTGCTTGTTTTATCGTTCGTCCATACGCTGGAAAATGCGTCTTGCGTTGTTGTTGGTGGTGATTTCGGCTTGTTTCTTGCTTATGTTGTATATGTCTGCGACCTTTTGCAATACTTCTGCAATGTATGCGCTTTCGTTTCTTTTGCCTCGATAGGGGACAGGAGACAGGTAGGGCGCATCGGTTTCCAGTACAATGCGTTCCAATGGGACTGTAGTAAGAACTTTTGAAAGATTGCTGTTTTTATATGTCAGGACACCTCCGATTCCAAGCATGAAACCTTGAAATCGGAGTAGTTCCGCTGCTTCTTCTTCTGTTCCGCCAAAGCAATGAAAGACGCCGTGTAGAGGCTTGTCGTGATATTCTGCCATGATGTCTACGATTCGACGATGTGCAGACCGTGCGTGTATAACAAGGGGCAATTTGTATTTGATGGCCCATTCTATTTGCTTGCGGAAGGCGTCTTCTTGTTCTTTTTCGTTGCTTTTGTCCCAATAATAGTCCAAACCGACTTCGCCAATGGCGATGAACGGGTGGTTAGGCGCTTCGAGCATTTCTTGCATATTTGCCAAAGTTTGCTGGTAGTTTGCCGGTTCTACATCGGTAGGGTGCAGGCCGAGCATGGGATAGCAGTAGCCGGGGTGTTGATGGCAAAGGTTAAGCATGGGCACAATGCTTTCGGCATTGATGTTTGGCAGCAGGATTTGTTCGACGCCTGCTTCGCGGGCTCGGCGTATGACGTCTTCGCGATCGGTGTCGAATTCGGGTTCGTAGATATGGCTATGTGTATCTATCATTTTTTGCTTAACTTTGGCGGCCCATAAGTTTGTGCGCAATGTCTTGTAATATCTGTTTGCGTTCTTTTGGTAGATTGACTTTGTTGAGATATGTTTCGGCTTCGGCGGAGTATTCGTTTATGCGTTTTTGGGCTAATTTGTCTATACCTATTTTGCTAAAGAGGGCAGTGACAGCCTGTATTTTCTCGTCGGGGTTGCAATCTTTGTTGTCTATCCATTTTTGTAATTCATCGTGTTCTTCTGTAGAAGCATGGCGCAGTGCATTGATGAGCATGAATGTCTTTTTGTTGCATAGGATGTCGCCGCCGATTCTTTTTCCAAAGACATCAGGGTTGCCATAGACGTCGAGGTAGTCATCTTGTAACTGGAACGCAAGTCCGAGCCGTTCTCCAAAACGGTAGAGTGCTTGTGCGTCTTCTTTTGATGCGCCACCCAATGTTGCTCCGATTTGTAAGGCGCAAGCCAGCAAAACGGATGTTTTGAGGCGTATCATTTCGATGTATTCTTCTTCGGTCACATCGTTTCTGCTTTCGAAATCGATATCGTATTGCTGTCCCTCGTTTATTTCAATGGTTGTTTTTGTGAAGGTGTGCATTATTTCTGTCATCTTTGTGCTGTCGCATTGCATCATGTATTTGAAGGCAAGCACAAGCATGTTGTCTCCGCTGAGGATGGCGGTGTTGTCGTCCCACTTGAGGTGTACGCAGGTTTTGCCGCGTCTTACTTCTGCACGATCCATGAGGTCGTCATGCAATAGGGTGAAGTTGTGGTATATTTCCAATCCTATGGCGGGCATGACGCAGGGTGTGATGTCTTCGCGATAGAGGTTGTAGGCCATGAGCATGAGTGCAGGGCGGATTCGTTTTCCGCCAAGTGAGAGGACGTAGCGTATGGGTTCGTATAGTCCTTTTGGTTCACATTCGAGTGGCAGAGCCTTGATGGCGTCTTCTAATGTCTGAAGAAGTTCTTTGCTGCTATACATTATTTTATTATATATTCTTTAAAAAGAAGAAGCCCCTCTCTCGTCCTTCCTTTGTCGGCCGGATTGCGAGTGAGGCTATTTGTGGTTGTCCGTTTAGGAGATTAAAAAGAATTCTTAACTCAAACGGAACATAACGGGCAGGGTGAATCGTGAGCGAACGGTCTTGTTGCCTTGACGTGCGGGTTTCCATTTAGGCATCAGTTTTACAACACGTTCTGCTTCTTTGGTGAGGTTGGGGTCTGGAGAACGTACGGTCTTGACATCGACGATTGAACCGTCGCGATTGACAACGAAGTTCACGATTACGCGTCCCTGAACGCCTTGTTCTACACAGATGCTGGGGTATTTGATGTGTTCGCTCAGCCACTTGAAGCACTCTGCGTCGCCGCCGGGGAATTGTGCATTCTCTTCTACCATTTCGTAGATGCGGTCGTCGTCGTCGGCTTCTACTACCGGACCGACAGGACCTGTTACGACGGCTGCGGGGGCACCGGTGCCTACTACGGTTGTGATGGCTTGGTTCATCTCTTCTGACGTTTCGATTTCTTCTTCGGGAAGTTCGGTGTCGTCATCCACTTCGTTGATGAACTCCATTACGGTGGGGGCTGCTGCTGGAGGAGGTGCTACCACTACTTCTTGTTTTGTAATGGGGATCATGTCCTCTTCCATTCTGTAATCATAAATTTTTTCCTCCTCTACGACCTTCACTTCACGCTGGGTGTACTCGAAGGCAACGAACATTGCGGCGAGTGCCAGAACGTATCCAATCAGCATGTTGGTCGATTTCTGACTCCGCAGTTCCTCGTTTACTGTTTTTTTTGCTTCCATGTCTTATTTTGTTGTTATTATTGCCTAAAGTATTCAATAGTGGCACAAAGTTACATTATTTTTTTTATTCTTGTGCGTATATTCGGAAGTTTTTTTCTTTTTTGTGATTATTTTTCTTCTTCTACGCCGATAGTTTTCTGTTTCGTGAATTTAGAAGAATGGTCTGCCAAAGTGTCAAAATGATAGTGTTTTGCCGGATATTCTGCCTTTTTGTTATTCTGAAAAATGGCTGATTTTCGAACAAAATACACCATTTGTTATGACATGGAGTGGTATGTCTGGCAATTAGACGTAGGTTGTCTGCCGACAAGCAATGGCATATCCCGCAACAAGGCACGTTAAGTTTGGCGATCAGGTATGCCAGGTTTTATGATTTCTCCTGCAGTAAATGGCGAAAAGGTTAGGGGTTGCCTCTGTTTTGGTTAGCCATTTTTTGCGGAAATCTTTGCTCTGTTCTGTGTTGTGATGCGTAAATATCTCTGTTCCAGGCGGAACTTGTTACGGCCTTATTTTTGCGAAAATGATGCCGGGCAATGGGGCGATGACATATAAACAATTCTGGCCGATTGGGAGAAATACAAAAAGAAAGTAAAACGGACGAAATGATGACATTATGTCAAATGCGGAAGTTTGTTCGTCAGGGCATGGCTTTTTTCTTTAGAGTTTCGGCTGTTTGAGTAATCATTGGCACGAAAAAGAATTTTTAAATTTTAGAATTTTGATTTTTGGACGAAACATCGTATCTTTGCAACCGATATATGTACGTAATGACAAGGATGCATCGTTTCTCATTTCTGCTGGTAAGCCTCTTGCTTCCGCTCGTTGCTGTGGCGCAGGAGAGCGGCACAGTGTTCAATTTCCTGAACCTGCCGGTATCGTCCCATTCAGCAGCACTTGGCGGCAAGAATATCTCTCTAATGGAAGATGACATATCACTCTCCTTGCAGAACCCGGCATTGTTGTCTAACATTAGTGACAAGTCGGTGGGCTTCTCCTTTATGACCTATATGCAAGGCACCAATACAGGCGCAGCGGCATATTCGCAGCAGGTGGGAGCAAACGGCAGTTGGGGCGTGCATGCACAATTCGTAGGCTATGGTTCCACAAAGGAAACATTGGTGACAGGCGAAGTTGTAGGCGATTTCAGTCCACTGGATCTCTGTTTTGCCGGCCAGTACAGCCACATTCTCAGCAACCATTGGGTGGGTGGCGTAACAGCAAAATTTATCTATTCGCACTATGGACCATACACTTCCTGTGCGCTTGCTGCAGACTTGGGACTAAATTACTACAGCGAGAAATCAGACTTCTCGTTCTCTATTGCCGCGCGTAATCTTGGAGGACAGATAAAAAGTTTCGGCAACGAGCGCGACCCGTTGCCCGTAGATCTTGAAATGGGCTTTACGAAATCGCTGGGCCATGCCCCTATCCGCATTTCGGTTACAATGGTCGACCTGACGCGATGGACTTCCGATGATTACTTTACTACCGGCAACAAGGTAAAGGCAGGAAGCATCTTTATAAATCACTTCGTTCTTGGAGCCGAATGGCTTATAACAAATAAGTTCTACGTCGGCCTGGGATACAACTTCCGCAGAGCCTACGAAATGAACGCAGCCGGTTCGTCGCATGCAGCCGGTCTTTCGTTCGGTGGCGGCGTTAACCTCAAGCGCCTGATGTTCGGTGTGGCGTACGCCAAGTATCATGTCAGCGCACCTACACTGGCATTTACTTTAGCATATAACTTTCAAAAGGAAACCAAATAGCATTTCACCATAACTTTTAGACATCAATGAAAATAATAACGATAGCAATCGACGGCCACTCTTCTTGCGGAAAGAGCACAATGGCAAAGGACCTGGCAAAAGAGATTGGCTATATATATATAGACACAGGAGCAATGTATCGTGCCGTGACACTCTTCGCCATGCAGAACGGACTGATTACCGATGCCGGTATTGACGAGGATGCTCTGCACAACCGGATGGCCGATATATTGATAACCTTCCAGTTGAACGAAGAGACTGGACGCCCGGACACATATCTCAACGGAGTCTGCGTAGAGCGAGAGATACGTACAATGGAAGTTTCGAAGTACGTAAGCCCCATTGCCACACTTGGCTTTGTTCGCGAAGCAATGGTAGAATTGCAACGTTTGATGGGCGAAGCAAAAGGCGTAATAATGGATGGACGCGACATAGGGACAGTCGTTTTCCCCAATGCGGAACTGAAAATTTTCGTTACAGCAAGTGCTGACGTACGTGCCAAGCGCCGCTTCGACGAGTTGACAGCAAAAGGGGAAACGTGCAACTTCGACGAAATTCTGGCAAACGTCGTAGAACGCGACCGTATAGATTCCACTCGTGCTATTAGCCCTCTTCGTAAGGCCGACGATGCCATCGTACTGGACAATAGTAATATGACCATACCGGAACAGAAAGCCTGGCTGCTGGAACAGTATTACAGAGTAGCGAATGAAGATTGAAATAGATCAGGGTTCGGGTTTTTGCTTCGGCGTAACGAGAGCCATCGGCAAGGCAGAAGAGGAACTCGCAACGGAAGAAAAACTCTATTGCTTAGGTGACATTGTGCACAATGGAAAGGAGTGCGATCGCTTACAACAGTTGGGACTCGTAACAATCAACCATCATCAGTTGCACGATATTCATGATGCAAAGGTCTTGCTGCGAGCACATGGTGAACCGCCTTCAACATATGCTTTAGCAAACGAACGTTCTATTAACCTGATTGATGCTACCTGTCCAGTTGTTTTGCATCTTCAAGAACGTATCAAGAAAGAATATGATGCCGATATAGAGCATCAAAAACAAATTGTCATCTTTGGTAAGAATGGTCATGCTGAGGTAATAGGTCTGGTAGGACAAACAGAAGAAACAGCCATTATCATCGAATCATCAACGGATGTTGAGAAGTTAGATTTCAGTCGCGACATCTGTCTTTATTCCCAAACAACAATGCCGCTTGACGAGTTTCGGAAAATCGTAGAATACGTACAGCAGCACATTAGCCCGAAAGCAACCTTTACATACTACGATACCATTTGCAGACAAGTGGCAAACCGAATGCCCAATATTCGTAACTTTGCGCTTAAGCACGACGTTGTACTCTTTGTTTGCGGCAGGAAAAGCAGTAACGGACGCGTACTTTTCAATGAATGTTGTAAAGCAAATCCTCGCTCCTATATGATAGATACAGCCAGCGAGATTGATGTCTGCTGGCTGCAAGGCAGTGAATCAATAGGAATCTGTGGTGCGACAAGTACACCGAAGTGGTTAATGGAGGAGTGCAAAATAAGAGTCGAGCAGTTGCTTGGCAGCAACGAATGAAGTGCGTTCGCCTTGCAATACACCTCGTTCGGCAGCCTGTAACATGTCTGCGATGGTAGGATTGTGGTAGAAATTGCCCATCAGTTGCTCGTTAATGCTTTCGTACATCCAATACTTTGCTTGTTCTGCACGACGATAGTCGAAGTATCCACTTTCCTTGACAAAATCAAGATATTTGTAAATCATATCCCATACTTCCTTGACTCCGTAACCATAAAAACCACTATAGGTAAGAACTTGTGGTGCCCAACCGCTTTCGGGGAGAGGGAAAAGATGCAGTGCATTACGGAAGTGTGTTGCTGCAAGTTGGCATTTTTCGACATTGTTACCATCACATTTGTTTATGACAATACCATCTGCCATTTCCATAATGCCTCGCTTGATGCCTTGAAGTTCGTCGCCTGTCCCTGCAAGTTGGATGAGTAAAAAGAAGTCAACCATTGAGTGACAAGCAGTTTCACTCTGCCCTACACCTACAGTCTCAACGAATATTTTATCAAATCCGGCAGCCTCACATAGGATGATAGTTTCTCGTGTTTTGCGTGCAACACCACCAAGACTGCCGGCTGAAGGGCTGGGACGAATGAACGAGTCTGGGTGTACACTTAATTTCTCCATACGCGTTTTGTCGCCAAGAATGCTTCCTTTGCTGCGTTCGCTGCTTGGGTCGATTGCGAGAACGGCCAATCGTCCACCATATTCTTTTAATACATGGATGCCGAACTCATCAATGCTGGTACTTTTCCCTGCACCAGGAACACCACTGATACCGATGCGTACACTATTGCCAGAGTGCGGTAAACATTTTTCGATTACTTCCTGGGCAATGACTTGATGGTCGGGGTTCGTGCTTTCGACAAGTGTTACGGCTTGTCCTAAAATGGTTATATTTCCTTTTAGGATGCCTTCGACATAGTCTCCGACGGTCAATCGATGGCGGACAAAACGTTGTCGATTTAGATGAGGATTGACGGATGTAACAGGGGCGACGCCGCTGTTTACGGTTAAGCCTGCATATTCGGGATTGTTCTCTGGATGTTCCATAAGACAAATGAGTGTTTAATTACTTTACATCAACATTGATGTACTGCTTGGCTTGCTGTGGTGCGTTAGTGATGAGCAAGACACGCATACGACCTTTGCTTTTGTGAAGGTATTTTGCGGTAACGTTTATCTTTAGTTTTGTGCTTTTGCTCGGGCGAATTGTGCGATTGGTTATTCTGACACTGAGTGCTTTGTTGAAGACTTGTACTTGTTGTATATGT
>X129_Alpine_Ibex__coassemble_84_pt1 | contig 12234 bp, 14 predicted proteins | sample X129_Alpine_Ibex__metabat2_low_PE_007 | metagenome-assembled genome bin X129_Alpine_Ibex | reverse complement strand
CCCATACCTCGACAACTGCGATCTGCGCAAAAACGACATGCAGAACTACCGCAACTACCTCAGGCTGGCCCCATCATGCGACCGGGAAGCAACACGCATCCTCTTCCACGATCGCTTCCCCGAAAATACCGCCCCGGAAGACTACTATGCCTATGCCTACAAAGACATCTATGGCGTCTTCCCCGACCTGCCCGAGAATCCACCCTACTAACTGCCGACACCGACAGGAGAAACACAAGGGAAAAAACATGCATCACTTGGAAGTTACAAGAAATATCGTTATTTTTGTACCCAAGATATGCAAAAAGTAACAAATCCCATCATCTGGCTCGCACGATTCCGCCACCGCAAAGGGTATGGCGTGCACAGTCCGTTCGCATTCCGCTTCATAACAGATGTCATCTACGAACGCACACCATACTACGCCTACGCAGAACAAGACAGAGCACTGCCCCTCTCCATGCGCTTCAGGAAACGCCGAGGACTGCATCTGCTTCTACGCCTTGCCAACCATCTGCAGCCAGAAACAATCGTGATTCCACCCAACACACATTGGGAAAAACAATACATGCATAGCGGATGCCACAAAGCAAGAATCCTTACACAATGCCCTGAAGGCCAAATAGACCTGTGTCTGCTCACAGAACCTGCCGACAGTGTCCTCAAACACATTGGCAACAACTCCGTCCTGGTGCTCGACAATCTGCACCGCCATCGCGAATGGTTCAGAAACATACCCTCTGTCGTCAGTTTCGACCTCTACGACCTGGGCATAGCATTCTTTGACAAACAATACAACAAACAAAACTACATCGTCAACTTCTGAGTGTCAAAAACATGAAAGTTTACACAAGAACCGGTGATACAGGAAACACATCACTCATAGGAGGGAAACGCGTCAGTAAAACATGCCAACGCATTGAAAGTTATGGCACCATCGACGAACTCAACTCACAAGTAGGACTGCTGCTAACCTACATCAACACCACCACAGACAGAAACAACCTTATCTCAATACAGAACTGTCTTTTCGTCATTGGCGCACAACTCGCAACCGACAACGACTCCCCCAAGGCCCCTTCAACTTCCATTACTGCAGACGACATTGCAACCCTGGAGAAAAACATAGACCTCGCCTCAGAAAATCTGCCAAAATGGAAAGGCTTCACCCTGCCAGGCGGCTGTCGGGCAGCAGCCATTGCACACATCTGTCGCACCATTTGCCGTCGTGCAGAAAGACAAATCATTGCACTGAATGAAACAGAATCAGTTGAAGAACAAATCATCTGCTACATCAACCGATTAAGCGATTATTTCTATGTACTCGCACTGCGACTAAACTTTTTAGAGGGGGAAGAAGAAATTTTATGGCAGAAATAATTGCTATAAAGAAAAAAACACTATCTTTGCAACCTAAAATTATAAACACAAAAAACACATATAATTATGTATTGGACATTGGAATTAGCGTCAAAACTGGAAGATGCACCCTGGCCTGCAACCCGAGAAGAACTGATTGACTATGCAACCCGCAGTGGCGCACCACTTGAAGTCATTGAAAATCTCACCGAAATGGAAGACGAAGGCGAAGTCTATGAAACAATAGAAGACATCTGGCCAGACTATCCGACAAAGGATGACTTCCTCTTTAACGAGGATGAATATTAAAATTATTTTGACACAACTCGTGCTGATTTTTAGCACAACAAAGATAATGAGAGGATAGTTCCTCTCATTTTTTTTATTGATGTTACGATAAAATAATTCACATATAATGCGTCAATTCATGATGAAGTGAAGAAGTAAAAGAAGATTAGAGATTTATTCACCGATGGATTGAAATGTCTGTTTTTCTTCAATAATGTTGTCTTCTTCATAAAGATTACATAAATTTGCGCTATGAATGTCACTAAAACTCCGAAAGTCTTGTGGAGGCAGGCCAGAAGTGATGATTTTGATGCAGCCTATGCCATTTTACGTAGTGCAGCAAGAAGGATGGTTCAGCAAGGTCGTCACCAATGGGATGATAGTTATCCGCAAAAAGAAGATGTGCAAAACGATATCTCGCTGGCTCAGGCCTATGTGTTGGAATCGAATGAAAAGGTCGTAGCCTATGGTGTAGTCTCATTTGATGGAGAACCGGCCTACGATGCACTTTACGGCGGAGAATGGCTTTCTTGCAACAAATATGCTGTGGTGCACCGGATGGCTGTGGATATCGATGAAAGGCGAAGCGGCTTGGGAACGTGTTTCTTTGAGAAGGTGGTTGAGATGTGTAGGGAAAGAGGAGTCTCTTCCATAAAGGTGGATACAAACTATGACAATATGGAGATGCTTGCATTGCTGATGCGCTTAGATTTCCTTTTGTGCGGTAAAGTCTATTATGACAGGGCTGGAGAACGCATAGAACGTCTGGCATTTGAGAAAGTTTTCTGACGAACTGAAAGTCGTTCCTTTGAGAAATAGAACAAAGATTAAAAATATAATATTATGAGTAAGAACAGAAGAAAAATCAGAATGGGAATGTTGGGTGGTGGCCCTGCTTCTTTTATTGGTCCGGTTCATCGCATTGCGGCTAATCTTGACGGACTGATTGAACTTGTCTGCGGATGTTTCAGTTCTGACCCTTCCAAGTCGAAGCAGACCGGTCTTGAACTTTGTTTGCCGGAGGAACGTATTTATACAAACTATGAAGAAATGATAGAGGCAGAACGCAATCTGCCCGAAGAGGTCCGTATGGATTTCCTGGCTATTGTCACTCCCAACCATCTTCATTACGCACCGGCAGCGATGGCATTGAAGGCAGGTTTCCATGTAGCCTTGGATAAACCTGTCACATTTTCTCTGGAAGAGGCTCGCAGCCTGGAAGAAATTGTGCATCAGACAGGGAAGCGCCTTCTCCTTACTCATACTTATAGTGGGTATCCTCTTGTAAAGGAAGCACGATACAGGGTGCAGAGAGGTGACCTCGGGCGCATCAGAAGAGTTTATGTGGAATATCCGCAAGGCTGGCTTTCGACGGATTGCGCAGCAGAGAATAAGCAGGCTTCATGGAGAGTCGACCCGAAACGTTCCGGTTTGGCCGGATGCATGGGAGACATTGGAACACATGCTTTTCATCTGGCGTCCTACATTACCGGGCTTGAAGTGGATGAACTTTGCGCTGAACTGAATACTTTTGTGGACAATCGTTTGCTGGACGATGACGGAACGGTGATGATTCGCTACAAAGGTGGCGCACGTTGCCTGCTTAGTGCTTCGCAGGTTTGTGCTGGAGTGGAAAACGGCCTTTATATCAGAGTGTATGGCGAAAAGGGCGGACTGGAGTGGAGGCAGGATTCTCCTAACACAATGATGTTCAGACCTGTTGAAGGCGTTGCAGAGATGATTCGCACAAGCACTCCGAGTGTCGTGTCGCCAGCCGCTGCCCACAATTCGCGTGTTCCTGGCGGTCATCCTGAAGGTTATATTGAAGCCTTTGCCAACCTCTACCGTAACTTTGCGCTGACATTGATGGCTGACATTGCCAATGAAACGCCAGACGAGTTGTGCCTGGACTTCCCGAATGTTTGCGACGGGGTGGCCGGTATGCTGTTTGTGCAGAAGGTGGTTGAATCTTCTAAGCAGAATGCTTCTTGGGTGAAGTGGGAGGACTGATTTACTGTATTTCCTCCAGTGCGCCGGTTTCGGAATCGATAATGAAGCCTCTGACTATTATGTCTTTCGGGACTAACGGATGAGTGCTGATGGTGTGAATGGTGTTCCGAACAGAAGTTGGCAAATCCCTGAAGCCTTCCAGCCATGTGTTGAGGTCGATTCCGCACTTACGGATTGTGTCGAGTGTTTGGTCCGTTATGCCACGGGCTATCATTTCGTGATGGAAATTATCGTAACTCATGTGGCAGGCTCCGCAATGAGAATGTCCGACGACCATAATTTCCTTTACACCCAATTCGTAGATGGCAACGACGAGACTGCGCATGGCTGAATCGAAAGCAGAGATGACCAGTCCGCCGGCGTTTTTAATAATCTTGGCGTCGCCGTTTCTCAACCCGAGGGCTGCGGGCAACAGTTCGGTCAGTCTGGTATCCATGCATGACAACACTGCCAGTTTCTTATCGGGATATTTGTCTGTGATGAATTTCTCATACCCTTTTTTCTGTACGAATGTTTTGTTATAGGCTATAATCTGGTCTATCATAACGTGTGTGTATTTTATTTCAACACAAAAATAATCATTTTTCGCAATGCTTGAACTAAAAAACGCTTCAATACGTTCGAAATGACAATTATTGAACATTTTTTTGTAATTTTGTACTTAAATTATGACGAAAACTGCATGATGCAGGCTCAAATGAAGTGTTAAAAAGAAGTTTTCGGAGCATGTTGTTCCGTAGAGACTTCGCAATATATATGTAACAACTATGAAAGTAAAGATTCAGACCATGCTTGGCGACATTGTTGTTCGCTTGTATGACGAGACACCTATCCACCGCGACAACTTCCTGAAGTTGGCCAAGGAGGGTTATTATGATGGCACACTCTTCCACCGTGTGATAAAGGATTTCATGATTCAGGGTGGCGACCCGGACTCGAAGGGTGCTCCTGCCGGCAAGATGCTTGGTGTGGGCGGACCGGACTATACACTCGAGGCGGAGATTAAAGACGGGCTGTTCCACAAACGCGGTGCTTTGGCTGCTGCGCGTCAGGGCGACGAAGTGAATCCGGAGCGCCGCAGTAGCGGTTCGCAGTTCTACATTGTTTGGGGACAGGTGTACAACGAGGGTCAGATGCGTCAGTTTGCAAAACAGATGAGAATGCAGAAGGTTCAGGCTGAATTCAATGCCCTTGCCGGCAAGCACCATGCGGAAATCATGCAGATGCGCAGAGACAGGAATCGTGCCGGGCTGCAGGAACTGCAAGACAGACTGGTTGCCGAAGCGGAGGGAAAGGTAGGAAAATCCGGCATGACGGACGAGCAGATGGCGATATACTCTACGGTGGGTGGCACGCCTCACCTCGACGGGCAATACACTGTGTTCGGCGAAGTTGAGGAGGGCCTTGAGGTGGTCGAGATGATACAGAGTTCGGCTACCGGACGCGGCGACAGGCCTGTGGACGACATAGAAATGAAAATGTTTATTATTGAATAGTATGTTGGAAACGGGACTGAAGCACACGAGTGAGCAGACGGTAAGCGAGGCTTTGACTGCCATGCAGATGGGGTCGGGCGATTTGCCTGTCTTTGCCACTCCCGCCATGTTGGCACTGATGGAGAATGCTGCCATGATGGCTGTTGCAAACAACTTGCCGGAAGGCTGTACGACTGTTGGCGGGCACATAGAATCGTCGCATCTGCGACCGTCGAAGATTGGCGAGAAGGTTTCTGCCGTTGCCGAAGTCACGAAAATCGACGGCAAGAAGATTGTGTTCAGGGTGGCGGCATACTCCGGCGAGACGTTGCTTGGCGAGGGCACACACCTGCGATTTGTTGTTGAGAAAGAGAAGTTTATTTCCAAACTCGGATAGTGTATGAGAAGAACTGTTATTGCCTCGTTTCTGATTACGCTCGTTGCCATGACGGTGAGTGCCCAGGCACCACTGAAGAAGGTTTACGACGAAAGCATAAATCCCCTCAGGCAGATTGACCAGGCTGTGGGCAAAGCAAAGTCGGAAGGCAAGTTCGTCATCTGCCAACTGGGCGGCAACTGGTGTCCCTGGTGCCTGCGTTTTGCAGATTTCATCAGCAGCGATACCACCATCAGCCAAGTCGTGGAAGAGAATTTCGTCTATATCCACGTGAACTATAACCCCAGAAAGCAGGAGGGAGAAGAGAAACTGCAGCAGGCAAAAAGAGTGCTGCAACGCCTGAACAACCCGGCACGCTTCGGGTTCCCCGTCTTCGTAGTGCTCGACAGTGAAGGGAAAGTGCTGCACATTCAGGACTCCAGTTTCCTGGAAGAAGGCAAGAGTTACAACCGGGAGAAAGTGCTGCGCTTCCTCAAGAACTGGACGCCAAAAGCCGTTGCCCAATAGCATTGCAATACATAGAATAAGGTGAGTTCGTCTGAACTCACCTTATTTTTTTGTCTCATACGCAACAACACCCCACCCTCATGCCGTTTATCTTGCACGACCGCAAATGCTATATATAATAATGTAGGAAGGGGGAAAAAGAAACGTCCCGTGAGAGGACGGAAAACATCTACTGCCTAATTGGCCAATTAGGTTAACCTTCTCGGCCTACATCCACTGCCTTGTCGATCAACTTGGCAGTAGATGTTTTCGGGTGCGGCACAGCAAGTGCAGTTGCACTACACATGCGTCTGGCTGCCGCTGCGCTTCTCGCGGCTATATGAGCGGTACTCGTCGAGCGGAATCTCCACATTCGGTTCCTCGAGAGGCACGTCCTTATACAGGCGGAAGCACAGATACTTGATGTCGATGCCCCGTGCGCGCCACATACTCTCGTAGTACGTCTGGATGGAAGAAGCACAGGCAGCCTCCTCGCCACCCAAAGGCGAGCCGTACAAGTCGCGCGTCTTCACCTCAGGCTCGATGCGGTTTGCAAGAAGCAACTCCTCGGTATAAGTGAAAAGAAAGTTGGAGTCGGTCTTGAGATGAACAAGCCCACCGTCGCAGAGAAACTGACGATAACGCTCCAGAAAGTAAGTGCTGGTGAGCCGCTTGGTGACCTTCTTCATCTGAGGATCAGAGAATGTCAGCCATATCTCGCTCACCTCACCCGGAGAGAAGAAACGCTGAATGAACTCAATGTTCGTGCGCAGGAAACCGACATTCTTCATGCCGCTCTGCAAAGCCTCCTTGGCCCCCGTCCACATACGCGCACCCTTAATGTCGACACCAATGAAGTTCTTGTCGGGCATCTGCCTTCCAAGCCCCACAGTATATTCGCCACGGCCACAGCCGAGTTCAAGCACAATCGGATTGCCGTTGTGGAAAAAGTCCTCGTGCCAACGGCCACGCAAGGGGAACTCCTCCTGCATAACAGCCGCCATAGGACACTCCACCACAAGCGGATTCTCTGCCATTTCGGCAAACTTGGCAAGTTTCCCCTTTCCCATTACTTCTCGTAAACAAAATGAGTGGTACCTATATTCTGGCCATCGGCAAAGATATCCACACGATAATCACCGGCACTCAACGCCTCAGCCACATCCCAATAAACAACAACACTCTGCTCCTCGCCCGTGTATTCAATATCCTTTCGGATGCTATACTCAAGTTGGCGATTCTCATAGGCAAAGGTTCCACCCTTGGAAAGCACGTCGCCCGTAGGCGTATGATGCGGACATAAAGGCTGCGGATGCCGGTGGCAGTGGTAACATTGCGGGCAATGGTAAAGCCAATGACAAACTTCTTCACATCCTTTATCTTCTTGGCCGTCTTGCCTCGCTTGTTACGACCCTCGGCATAAATGCCCGTAGCATCGAGTTGGCTGGCAATAGCCACCTTGTCGGAAAGCGTCTCATTCTCACTCGAAAGGTTCGAAATGTGCTGACGCGCCTGCTGGTTCTGCGTCTTCAAATTGGAATTCTCCTGCGCCAACGCTTCGTTCATGCGGTTGAGCGAGTCAATCTGCAAAACATAACTGCGCAACACCTCACGCAAAGTAGCAAGTTCCCTCTTCAAACGCATTATTTCAGCAGCATCGCTGCTCTTCACACGCTTCAACTCCTCCAGCAGTTCCTCGGTACGCTTCTGCTCCATCTCAAGTTGAGCCACCAGCGAGTCGTTGTTGATTTGCATCTTCATCTCATTATATTGCATGGCGAACTGCTCATACTCATTCTCCATTTCACGCTTGTCCATCTCAACAAGTTCCAGCATCTGCTTGCTCTCCAACATCTGCTCACGCATCGAGTAAAGAAGAAAACCAATAACGAGAACAACAACGGCTAACACCGCACCAAGTATAATCTTCGTTTTCCTGTCCATTTGATTCTGCTTTTATATCCTAATTACATTTCCGAAGGCAAAGGTACGAAAAAAAAGAAACATGAAGAATAAAGAACCCATAATTATTTCGCCTCAGCACACACGAACACACATACAACACCTCCACACAACAACTCCTGCCACACCGGCACACATCACCCTATACAAATCGCTCACCTTCACCAACAAGCATAAAAGAATCCCATACCCAAAGCACACAAATATCACACCTAATGCACTGAAAATCTAACCGAAACAGTCAAACAATTTACACTTTTGGAAAACTTTTCGTTCACTGAAATATCCTTTTTGCTTGATACACAACGCATTAACATTCCGAAATGGAAAACATTTATTTAAACCAAATGAAAAAGAAACCTAAAAAAGGAAAGTTTTTTCGTTTTTGCTTGCATGGTTTTATGCTTTTACCTATCTTTGCACAGCAAACAAGAAAATACACTCAAATACAAAAGAACATGATACAGACAGTCAAAAAAAGAGACGGACGCACCGTAGGTTTCAACGACCAGAAGATATGCGCCGCCATCCGTAAAGCAATGCTCACCACCGAGGAGGGCGAAGACAACGTGCTCATCCAGCAGATTGCCGACCGCATCTCCATGAAGGGCAAAAGCCAAATGACCGTGGAAGAAATCCAGGACATGGTGGAAAACGAACTCATGAAGAGTTCCAGAAAAGACGTAGCAAAAGCCTACATCAAGTATCGCAACCAGCGTAGCGTGGCTCGCAAGGCAAAAACACGAGACATCTTCCTCGAAATCATTAACATTAAAAACAATGATGTCACGCGCGAAAACGCCAATATGAATGCCGACACACCTGCAGGCATGATGATGAAGTTCGCAAGTGAAACAACAAAGCCCTTCGTGGACGATTTCCTGCTCAGCGAAAGTGCTCGCGAAGCCGTACAGGGCAACTACCTCCACATCCACGACAAGGACTACTACCCCACCAAATCGCTCACCTGCGTACAGCACCCCCTCGACCACATTCTCAAATATGGTTTCCAGGCAGGACACGGCGAAAGCCGCCCCGCCAAACGTATCGAAACAGCCAGCATCTTGGGCTGCATCAGCATGGAGACCGTTCAAAACGAGATGCACGGCGGTCAGGCCATCCCCGCTTTCGACTTCTATTTGGCACCCTTCGTACGCTCCTCATACATCGAAGAAGTAAAAGTTCTTGAAGATCTCAACGCCGAAGACTATAGCGAACTCTACAACGCTCCCATCGACGACTACCTGAACATCCCTCCCGATGGCCTACAGGGACGCGAACGCATCAAGCAACATGCCATCAACAAGACAGTCGGACGCGTACATCAAGCCATGGAAGCATTCATACACAACATGAATACAATCCACAGCCGCGGTGGAAACCAAGTCGTATTCTCAAGCATCAACTACGGAACCGACACCAGTGCAGAAGGTCGCTGCATCATTCGCGAGATACTCCGCAGCACCTACGAAGGCGTAGGCAACGGCGAAACAGCCATCTTCCCCATACAAATATGGAAAAAGAAACGTGGCGTAAGTTATCTGCCCGAAGACCGCAACTACGATCTGTACAAGTATGCTTGCAAAGTAACTGCACGTCGTTTCTTCCCCAACTTTGTCAATCTCGACACACCTTTCAACTTCAACGAGAATTGGAAGGCAGAAGACCCCGAACGCTACAAGTGGGAAGTTGCCACAATGGGCTGCCGTACCCGCGTGTTCGAGAACCGTTTCGGCCCTAAAACAAGTATCGGACGCGGCAACCTCAGCTTCTCTACAATGAACATTGTACGCCTCGCCACCGAATGTATGGGAATAGAGAACAAACAGGAACGTATCGATGCTTTCTTCGCCAAACTCGACCATTTGCTTGAAGTTACTGCACAGCAATTGCACGACCGCTTTGAATTCCAGAAGACAGCCTTTGCCAAACAGTTCCCTCTCCTCATGAAAGGCCTGTGGCTTGGTAGTGAAAATCTCGGTGCCAACGAAACTATTGCCCCCGTCATCAATCAGGGCACACTTGGTATTGGTTTCATTGGTTTGGCCGAATGTCTGATTGCTTTGGTTGGCAAGCATCACGGCGAAAGCGAAGAAGCACAGGAACTCGGCCTGAAGATTGTTACCTATATGCGTGACAGAGCCAACGAGTTCAGCGAACGCTACCAGCACAACTACAGTATTTTGGGCACTCCTGCAGAAGGTCTTGCAGGTCGTTTCACCAAGCGCGACCGTGAAAAGTTCGGCATTCTGCCCGGCATTACAGACCGCGACTACTACACAAACTCCAATCATGTACCGGTTTATTACCACTGTTCGGCTTTGCATAAGGCACAGGTGGAGGCTCCTTATCACGAACTCACACGCGGTGGACACATCTTCTATGTGGAGATTGACGGAGATGCCACTCACAATCCTGAAGCCGTAATGAGTATCGTTGACATGATGGACAAATACAATATCGGCTACGGCAGTGTCAACCACACTCGCAACCGCTGCATGGACTGTGGCTACGAAAACGCAGAAAAGACGATGGACACTTGCCCCAAGTGCGGCAGCACCAACATTGACCGCCTGCAACGCATTACAGGTTACCTCGTTGGCACTACAGACCGTTGGAACAAGGCGAAACTCGCAGAGCTCAATGACCGCATAGTACATGATTAACGTTCTCCAGATCTTGCACGACACCACAGTAGATGGCCCGGGCTTCCGCACGAGCATCTACTGTGCCGGCTGTCGACACAAATGCCCAGGCTGCCACAATCCGCAGTCGTGGGCATTTGGCGCAGGTAAAGATATGAGTACCGACGAGTTGTTGCAAGAAATACTTGACGACCCTTTTGCTGATGTTACTTTCACCGGCGGCGACCCTTTCTTCCAGGCAGAAGGTTTTGCCGAGTTGGCGAAGTGCATCAAAGAAAAATCCAAGAAGACCATTTGGTGCTATACCGGTTTTCTTTTTAAGGACTTGTTGCACAACGATGCGGCGCAACGCCTGCTGAAGTATGTTGATGTTCTCGTGGACGGGCCTTTCGTTCAGGCTTTGCGAGACGAGGATTTGCTCTTCAGAGGCAGTAGCAACCAACGGCTCATTGATGTGCCCCGCTCGATGAAAGAGGGCTGCATCGTGCTATGGCAAAGGGAAGATCCATTATGATTTAGGAATCTGCCCTGTGCTTTTGTACTTTTAATTCTTAATTTCTAATTCTATATTCCCTCGTGAATCTTTATCCACAACTCATACTTGATGCTCTTGCCACCGTGCGTTATCCAGGGACCGGCAAGAACATTGTGGAGATGCAGATGGTTGATGACGATATTCGCATTGCCGGACTCAGCGTCTCTTTTACCCTTATTTTCGACAAACCCACAGACCCCTTCATGCGAAGTGTAGTGAAGGCTGCCGAGGCAGCCATCCACGCTTATGCTTGCAAGGAGGCAGAAGTGGAGATTAAAACCAAGGCTTTGCAGGCTCCGCGACCCGACCTGCCCGACCTTCTGCCAGGCGTCAAGAACATTATTGCTGTTTCGAGCGGCAAGGGTGGCGTAGGCAAGAGTACGGTTGCCGCCAATCTGGCTGTTGCTCTTGCACGGATGGGAATGAGGGTTGGCTTGCTCGACTGTGACATTTTCGGCCCTTCTGCGCCCAAAATGTTCCAGTTGGAAGATGCACGCCCTTACAGTGAGAACATTGATGGACGCGACCTCATCGTTCCGGTTGAGCAGTATGGTGTGAAGGTTTTGAGCATCGGATTCTTTGTCAACCCCGAGCAAGGCATCATGTGGCGTGGCGGAATGGCGTGCAATGCGCTGAAGCAACTCATTGGCGACGCAAACTGGGGCGACCTTGATTACTTTATTCTCGACACGCCTCCCGGCACTTCAGACATTCATTTGACGCTTGTCCAGACAATTCCCATCACGGGTGCCGTCATCGTCAGCACGCCTCAACAGGTGGCATTGGCCGATGCTCGGAAGGGTATCGACATGTATCAGAACGAGAAAATCAATGTGCCTATTCTCGGTTTGGTGGAGAACATGGCATGGTTTACGCCTGCTCAGCATCCCGACGAACGTTACTTCCTTTTCGGCAAGGAGGGCGTCAAGGAGTTGGCAGAGCAGATGGACCTGCCACTTCTGGCACAGATCCCTGTTGTTCAGGACATCTGCGAGAGTGGAGACAATGGTACTCCGGCAGCCACAAATCCTGCCAGCATCACGGGGCAGGCCTTCATGCAGTTGGCGGCCCGTGTTG
>X129_Alpine_Ibex__coassemble_79_pt1 | contig 12376 bp, 7 predicted proteins | sample X129_Alpine_Ibex__metabat2_low_PE_007 | metagenome-assembled genome bin X129_Alpine_Ibex | reverse complement strand
TGGCACGGGTGGCAATACCGCCTTCGAGGCCGAGTTTGAAAGAGACTTGAACGTCGTTTTCGGACTGAGATGTAGCCAAATCCTCGTTTGTGCATGATGTTGACAGCAGCGTGGCTGCAAACATTCCTAAAATCAGGTTCTTTTTCATTTTGTTTATTAATTAAATTATAGTAATTTCTTTTTCTTCGGATTAAATGGCAATGCGGTGGCCTCCCCTATTAGAGACCGGACCACTCCAGGCCCATTGCCTCTCGCAACTCCTTATAGGTGTACTCCACTCCCTCGCACATGATGGTGCCCACAGATGCTCCGTCTTCTATGATCAGGAACTCTACATCGGTAGAAACCAACTGAAGCGTGTCGATCTTTGCACCGCTCTTGATGGTCATGGTCGTAGAATACTCCTTGCCTCCGTATGGGCATCGCGGTTCACAACAAACAACCTTCTTGATGGTTGTGCCGGAACCAATCGTCATCCACGAATGTTTCGTAGAGTCGCACGTGCCACAGAAGAGGGTGTCTATGATGACGTCGTACAACTCCACCACTGCATGAGTCCAGGCCAATATGGTGCCATATATGCCACCATTGAACACGGCGTCGGACTCGTTGCGCACACCAATATCGACAGGTATCACCTTGTGTTCGACACCATGTTTGTCGGTCACCGTTGTCCGGGTTGTGGTGGTGCCGGTCATCTTGCAGTTGTTGAGTATCGTCTTGCCATAAGCAATGCATGCCGGCGAGAAGTACCACTCGTGACATTCAATGCACGACGAAACCGACAGGTTGCGCAACTCAACGTTGTTGAGCACATTGTTGTAGTTGACATACATACTGCCACGATATTCGCCCAGTTCAATGGTCCAGATGTCGCCCGTGAAGAGCAAGTTGTTATAGGTTATGGTCTGGCCGTCCTCGCTTGCAAACTGCATGGCTGTATTGTGGTCGGACATATTGTAGATGGTGTTTGATATCGTAGAGTCTTGCGACACATTGTAATATACGTCACCACCTGCCGTATTGCCGTCGTCGTCGTATGTGCGTACATTTATCTCTCCGTTGTTCGTCAGCACCTGACCAAAGTAGTCCGTGCGGCAATTACGCTGCAACTGCACATTGTTTGCACTTTCGTTCTCGAACATCACAGCCTCGTTCTTATCGTTGAGGAAGAAGAACTCGGCAGTGTGCGTCGAAGGCTCCTTGTCTGCCAGAAGATAGGCCATAGAGACATAAGTGTATTCCTCCGACGTGCCGTTGTCGTCCACATCGGCAACAAGGTTCCCCACAGGCAGAGCCTTTGGCTTGAGCGAAGCATTGGCCCTGTCGGACACCTTGCCCGTAAGGAGGTCGATGCTGTGAGGCACATCACGAACACGCATGGACGACTTCGTGATGTCGAAACCATGGAAATCCTTGACGTACTCCCAGTCGAAGGGAAATGCACCCACATTCAGTTGTGCAAAAGGACGACGAAGCGTAACCTCTACCACGTCGTCTGCCGTAGTAAACGCATCGGACACACCACAGAAGGCATCACTATTCTCGTCGTTGCACGACTGGGAATAATCTACCGACACCTTCATGTCGTCAGTAACAGTGTATGCCTGCGTCTGGCTGTTCTGTGCCCAAAACACCGCCTTGTAACGCTTGCCGTATGGCAACGTGATGTTCAGAGACGTGCCTGCAGCGGACGTGATGTTCGAAATGCCACTGTTCCATGTCTTGGGGACAACCACATCGCCATTCTCTGCAAAGACAGCAAAGCACAGTTTGTCGACACTCTTGCCGTCGCTGATGGCACGCGTGCTCATTTCCTTGTCTGCATCTGTTCGCAACAAGAAACTGACGGTCATACTCTTCTCCACATCGTGCGAGGAGACAAGATTGTCTTCCTTGCAAGAGGCAAGCAATGTAATGCCTACGAGGACTAATAGATATTTAAAAGATAACTTCATTATAAATCAGCAGACACCAATTTTCTTATTTAGTGCTTTCATGTATTCTGTTTCGACAATTAGATGCTTGGCGCAGGATTGGGAATCTCGTCGATGGCATTGACAATCTCCCCTACGGTTGCACCTTCTTCGATGATGACAGACAACTTGCCGTACTTGTCAAGCGAAGGACGGTTGTTCATGTCCAAACGCTTCACAACGGCACCGGCCTTGACAATAATTGAAGGAGCCCATCTGTTTGCGGGATCGTCAATCCAATGATATTGGCCGTTTTCATCCTTCGCACGTTTTGCCAAGCCTGAACTTGTAACAAAAATCTCGTCCACAACAGTGCCCGGGCCAACTGTAAGGTGTGCATCTGCAAACGAATTGTGGTGTGTACTGCATCGGATGTACTTCAGTTTCGTATCGTTGAGTGTAATCATCGAATGGCTCCAGGCATAGAGTCTGTCAACTACACAATTATTGAACACTGCAGCGCAGTTATTGGGCACACCACAGTCGTAGGGCAAAGGTTCGCGCATGTCACCATAGTTGTCGGGGAAGGGAACGGCTGTGGTGGTTGTTCCTGTGAACTCACAATCATTGACGGTGTTTACACCACGCAGGAAGACAAGCGGACACATATAGTCGATAGCCTTCACATTTTCAATGCCCGGATGATCTACAACCATGTCCTTTGCCACAACTCTGTTCAAGACATTGGTGAACTCTACATAGTTGCCCTTGTCGCGATACTCGCCAAAAGCAATGAACTGAACTCTTCCGGAGAAGGTTACATCATTGAATGTAAGCAGATTGTTGTTTTGCGAGGTGAATGTGGCGGCTTCGTCTGTGTTGAAAGCAAACACCTTGTCCTCGATAAGGATGTCTTCGCTGAAGTTGTAGTACAAGCCTGCAGAGTTAATGGTTTCGCCTTCGTAGATGGGATCAATCTCCACATTGAACGAGATGTCACCGGTGAGGAACTGACCAACGATGTTGGAGCGCCAGTTACGACATACGGGCACAGACTCGAGTCCGGTGTTGAAGTCGATGGGGTTGCTTCCGTCTGCTTCGGCAAACACAAACGACATTGCGTGTGTTGAAGATGTGGGAGAAGCCAGCAAGTATGACATAGACAGATAAACGTACGACTCGGTAACACCATTGTTATCGACATCGACCACCAATTCCTCTTCGGGGATTGTGTTCAACGAGTAGTTTACTTCCACTTCGCCAGTAGCCTCGCCAGTGAACATGTTGAGTTGGTTGGGCACGTTCTGGATGTTTGCAGAAGACGTTGCAATGTCCACACCCTGTTCGGCAGCATGTTCGAAATCGAAGGGGAAAGCACCTACATTGACTTGTGCAAACGGACGCTTCAGCACGACGCCTATAGTGCGAGTGCCTTCAACCTTAAAGATTTCTGTTGCTGCATAGAATGCGTCGCGAGCCTCATCGTTGTTGATGCCCTCGTAGTTGACCGTCAGTTGCATATCGTCGGAAACGGTGTATGCCTCACAGTTAGGGTTCTGTGCCCAGAAGACGGCCTTGTATGACTGTCCCTTGGTCAGGGAAACACTCATCTTGTATCCTTCCTGAGTGAGCAATGCTGTCACGTTGTTCACAACATTCTTACTGATAATCAACTCGCCTGCTTCGTTGAACACACCATACATGAGTTGTGTGGCGCCCGTGCCGTCGCTGATGGCACGGGTGACAGGCAGATTCTCTACGTCGAGGCAGAATGATACCTCTACTGTCTCGGGTGAAACAGATTCCTGCTCGTTTGTGCATGCAAACATAAAGGCACACATTGCAAGTAAGAAAAGATGTAATTTTTTCATTGTTTTGTTGTTTTTGGGTGATATATATTTTATTTGTGATTTGTTCCGTTATGGGAATATGAGATTGTATTCTCCGTCGTACTCCGGATTGATGGCGACACCTCCCGATGCATCCATCAAGAGGAATGTTCCTGTCATTATGGTGTGATGACTTCGCTTCAGTGGAACTTCGATAGGTTCTGACATGGAGAGTTGCAGACCTTCGTTGTCGTACAAGCCGATCTGTACTGTCACAGCCGACCTTGTGCCATTCACGAACACATAGTCAAAGCCCATTGACGCATCGGAAGCCGACAGTTCCTTCAGTGTCGACTCGAACAGGACGCCTGTTGACGAGTCGACAGGCTTGTCGGTGTAGATGCTGTAGGCACAAGGCATGAAGCCTACATAATAGAACACCACTCTGTAGTCTTCTATGTTCACGGCTCTTGTGGAGACGTCGATGGAAGGCAGGCTGCTTTCTCCGTTTGCTTCGGCAGCAACGCGGGTGGACTCTTTTTCTATGAACTCTGCAACGTCGTTTGTAACGAACTCAAACTTTGCGAGCGGTCGCTGCATAGTGATTTCGTATGTTTCGGGAAGGCGTTCCCTGATGTCCGACACGAGCGAGATGCTGTTCGAACCTCGGAAGGCATCGCGATAGTTGGTGTTGCTCCGGTGGTTGCCTTGCAACATGATGTTTGCAAAGTTGTCTGTATTATATATATATGTATTGTCGTCTGTCTGCTGCAAGTCCGACCACACCCGTATGTTGTAGTCTCCCGGCGGAAGGGCAAGCGTCACTTCGTGGTCGTAGCCTTCTGCTATGTCTTTTGTAAAGACGAATTCAGCCGTTGCACTTTGCGCCGTACGCTGTTTGTCTTGTGCCGGATAGGCACGGACTATGTAGCGTATCTTGCCGTTTGCCAGATGGTTGTCGTATGTCTTGCCCAGTCCTTGTTCTACAACCGATGTGCCGTCGTATGAATGTTTCCATTCGGTCATCTCGGTTTCGTAGTTCAGGCGAAGATGGAAGGTCACCGTCTCTGGTGCCACGGGGAATTCGTGGACGTCGCAGGCAGTGAGCAACAGCAGAGGAAGGCTGACGATGAGCCATAGGAGTTTTCTCATTTCAGGCCTCCTTTCTTCTTAAGGTCGAATGTGTACATAAACGATATGGCAGCCTGGTCGATGCCCCAATAGGTTTTCTTGATTGTTTCTGTCATCAAACCGTCTTTTGTTTTCTTGGTATTGTGGAACACGTCGTAGTGCAACGGATAGACGCCGGCACCGAGCGAGAACTCCATCCTCCAGCGGTTGTTCTTGCTGATAGGCATACGGTAACCTACGCTCAAGCCGCCGCCGATGGCAGGTGTTGTGCCGTCGTGGTCCTGATAGCGATAGTCGCCATTGAAAGCAAAGTTGTAGTATGTGAGTCCGAAATGTGCTCCGGCAAAGAAACCATCGTTCTTCTGGGAGAGCCAGTAACGGAACTCCGGCTGAATGGAGAATGTTCTGAACTTGATGGTGCTGCGGAAGTAGTTCCACGCCGAATAACAGATGGGCAGAGTGAACGACCAGTGCTTGGCAAAGTCGATTTCCGCACCGACATTTGCAATGGCGAGTCCCAAGCCGACTGCATTGGTCTTAAGGTGTACTCGTGGCGTCCACTCCTCCGGAACAGGAACAACCGGTACCACTACAGGCGGCTCCTCCGCTTTATCACCTTCCACGGGAGCGGGCTCAGGTTCTTTCACTACAGGTTCTTTCTCTACAGGCGGCTCCGGCTTTGCCTCTTCGCTATAATATAATATAATGAACGAAGAGTTACGTATGCGCGGATAGTAAGTGGCGAGCAGATAACGATACACCGGCAACTGTTGCATACGCCATTTCTTCGTGCCGATATTGATGTCCGAATCGATGATGGAGATAACCTTTTCTATGGTCTCCTTCTTCATCAAGGTGTCGTTCTTCACATATTCGCGCAGCCTCTGCCACGATTCGCCGTCGGGATAGACAGTCAGGCGGTCGCGCAGTTGCGGATGTGTGTCCTGAATGTGCTTGCGCATCGTGTTGGCTCTGTTTCTGGAGAGCCAGAGGTTATGTTCGTAAACACCTTCGGGAGACGACTGTGACACGACCACCACCGAGTCGATTCGCGAAATGCCGATGGAATCAACCTTTTGGGCAAACTTCTGCAGAGAGGCACGGTTGCCCATATAGTCGAGGTCGAGATAATGTTTGTCGAGCCTGAAATGCACCTCGATGTTCTCGAAACGCTGATTCTTACGAATTCGGTCGCCCAACGTATCGATGCTGACAATGCATCCATCGTCTGGGGAAGAAAGAAACGTTTCCGTTCCGTTTTCGTGGGGATACATACTCCCCACACCTAATAGCAAAGCAAATAGTGTTATGCAAAATTTCCCAACAAAACTCATACCCGATATTTTGAGATTAACAAGTTACTTCTCTTGGGAAGAGACAGACACAAAAGCAGATGCTCCACTTCGGCAAGGAAGGCAATGCAAACAGCGTACGACCCCGTTTGCATCAGCAGTATTTTGCTACGGGCAAATGCACAGCAGAAAATTGCAAAAAATGCTTATTTCATCGTCTTTTAGAGGTGAAGTGCCCTCTCCCACGGGCCCACTTTTCCAACTTCTGCAGTGAACTTCGCCAACTTCTGCAGTGAACTTCGCCACCTTCTGCAGAGAACTTTGTCAACTTCTTTGGAGATGTTTTCCGTCTGCCCAAATCAAGCCCTCTCATACAGGCAAGAACAAAGGTTTTAAGGAGCAAAAATGGTATTTCGAGGCACTGAAATGGTATCTTTGCACGAAATAAGGTAGTATTGGAGACGAAAACGGTAGTTTTTGTTGGATTTCTTGTATTCTAAGAATAGGAAATTGCAATGTAGAGGTCAAAAAACAACATAAAAAGAAACTTTTTTGTATATTTTTGCAGCACATTAATATAATAATGTGTATTTTTGCTGCGATAATGTTTTCTCTTCCCAAGAGATCTCTTCCCGGAAGTGATGTTCCTAGTCCCGCTGACACCAAAGAATACAACGATGTCAGCAATGACAACACCACCAAAGGTGGTAGCATTTGGGACAACGAATGGTAATCTGTCGCAGATAGACAACTGAATCTATAAACGCATGGAGGTGTGCCGAAATGGCACACCTCCATTGTTTTTATGCGCCGTCGCACGGCTGATGTTACAGCCCGATTTGTGACGACGGGAAACACCACGCGTCCTTCCTGCCAACTTCACTACAGAACTTCGACAACTTCACTGCAGAACTTCGACAACTTCTCTGCAGAAGTCGGGCAAGTTCTCTGCAGAAGTTTTCAGCACGGACCGTTGTCGGGTGGCAGACTACAGGAGCGATTTCAGAATTTTGCTGTTTGCTCTGTCGATGGCCATAGTGTCTAACGAGGTGAGGTAGATGCGTGTGGTGTGCTCGGAGTCGTGTCCCATGCCTTCGCTGATGACGGACAGTGGCACGTTTTTGCTTCTGGCGATGCTTGCCCATGCGTGTCGGCTGACGTACATGGTGAGGGGTACGGACAGCCCCAGACGGTTGCCGATGGCCTTCAGGTTGCGGTTGATGCGGTGTGCGGCATAGATGTATTGGCGGCGCGGCTCCACTTCGCCGGCCGGATTGATGATGGACAACAGGTAGGGCGATTGGGGGGTGCCGTAGCGGTGGACGATTTCCTGCATACACTTTTCCCACTTGACGAAGAGTTGCTGACCGGTCTTGCGTCGGCGATACGAAAGCACACCTCCGCAGAGATCTTTCTTCCGCAGATAGGCAATATCGACAAACGACATGCCCCGGGTGTAGAAGGAGAAGAGAAACACGTCGCGAGCAAATGCAAGTGCGCTCGAGTCCGACAGGTCCATCTCCCGGATGCGCCTGATGGTCCGTAGCGGAACGGCTCGCTTCACCGTCTTGTCCACACCGGTATAGACGTGCCTGAAGGGATGGCGCTGCACGGTCAGTTCCATCTCCACAGCGCGGTTGTAAACGGCTCGGAGTATTCGCATGTAGAACGAGGTGCTGTTGGGTCTCACGCCGTTGCTTCTTAGGTAAGACTCGTAGGCCAGCATCTGGTCGGAATCTACCTCGTCGAACGTCAAGTCTCTGCCTCTGCGAAAGCGTCGGAAACTGCGAAGCGTGGCTGCATACGTCTCCGGAGTGCGCTCCTTGCCCAAGGCTTTCAGATGTGCAATCACATGCTCCATGAACACAAAAAAGTGGTTTGTGGTGTTGTTTGCTGCGTGGTCTGCAGGCGTGTCGTCTGCTGCACTGCTCCTGTCGGTGTGCCTTGCACTCGTGACGTACTCCTGTAAACGGCGTGTTCCCATTCGGATGCCGCCTTCTTTTCCGCCGGAAGAGAACGTGGGGCGGAAGTCAATCTTTACTGCTGTCATACACAAAACTGTTTTTTAACGTTTTTCATTCTACTTAACATGGTAAATGATATTTGGTAATCTTCACGTCCTCGCACAGACACCACAACAGAAAGCACACGGCAGAAACACCCGTTGCCACACATCGGCCGACGGCTTTGTGGCGCATCGGTGCCGATTTGCCCTCGCGTGCGCGTATATATATAATGAAAGAGGCTCCTCAAGGCACACAAAAAGCCCTGAAGAACTCCACTCAAAAAGAAAAAAAGAATACGGCTTACCCCCCTAAAACGAAACCCGGAAGGAGCAGTTGCATGTATGTGTCCTCACTTTCTGTCCTTCCAGTAGGTAGGCATGAAGAGGAAAAGGACGGTGAAGATTTCCAGCCTGCCGATGAGCATATAGGCACTCATCAGCCACTTGCCGGCAGGCGGAACCACAGCAAACGTGCCGGCAGGACCGGTGATGCCTGTGCCGGGACCAACGTTGCTCAGCATGCTGATGCTGCTGCCCAGGGCGGTATCGACGTCTGCTCCAAGCAGAGAGTAGCAGGTCATGGCTATCACCACAAGCAATATGTATATGAAAATGAAAGACAAAGCCTGGCGCACCTTGTTGTCGGGCACAATCTGCTTTCCTATGCGCACACCCAGAACGGCTCTGGGATGGAGCATGAGAACCAGTTCGTTGAAGACACTCTTGGCGCAGATGATGATGCGAATAATCTTTATGCCGCCCGCCGTACTGCCGGCACAAGCACCAATAGCCATGATGACCACCGTAGGCATCCAGAATGACGCTCCCCAAGCCACATAGTCGAACTTCTGAGCAGACAAGCCTGTACTCGTGGCAATGGAACTAACATGGAACAGAGCCGTACGGAACGTCTCCTCGAAACCCTTAGGCATAAAAGGCTCTGCACTCGCCGGAACAGGAGAAAAGTAAAACAACAACACGAAGCCCACCACAGCCACAGCAATGTAGGCAAGGAAGACACGCACCTCCTCGTTCTGGAAGAGCACACGGCTGCGACGAATACTCATGTAGTAATACAACGAGAAGTTAAGGCTGCTGACTATCATGAACACAGACGCCACATACTCCAAGTAACTGCTTTGGAAGTAGGCGATGCTTTTCGAATGAGTGCTGAAACCACCCGTGGCAATGGTGCTGAAGGCATGACACACGGCATCGTAAAGATTCATCGGGCCCAACCAATAGAAGAAAGCACAAGCACCAGTCAGGACAAGATAGATGAGCAACACACGGCGTGCCGTAGAGCCAATCTTCGGCCTCAACTTGTCGAGACCCAAACCGGTCACCTCTGCCGAGTAGATGTTGCTGTTCTTCATCTCATAGACAGGAATCAGGGCAAAGGAAAAGACCACAATTCCCAAACCGCCTATCCACTGCGTAAGGGCACGCCAAAAGAGCAAAGACTTAGGCAGACTCTCGATATCGTTGATGCAGGTGGCACCCGTTGTGGTGAAACCACTCATCGTCTCGAAGAAGGCACTCGCCACATCCATGTCTGCCAGACAAAGATAAGGCACCATTCCCACAGCAGAAAACACTATCCACGAAAGAGCAACAATAAGGAAATTGTCGGCTCTGTTCATTCTCTTGTTTATCTCCTTGCGGCTCAAATAAATGCAAAACGAACCGACAGCAAACGTGCCAAGCGCAGTCAGCAGAAAACACAACCAACTGTCCTCGCCGTAGAAGATGGCTACAACCATGGCAAAGAGCAGAAAGATGCTCTCCATGTTGACAAGTATGCCGAATATGCCTTTCTTCATTTCAGTTTAATCATTGAACATTGAGCATTGAACATTGACCGTTGAGCATTGACCGTTGAGCATTGAGCATTGACCGTTGTCCGTTGTCCGTTGTCGCCTAATCCTTGTCCAGGGCATGCTTTGCATAGTCGATGGTGTAGTGCAGACCACGGCTCTCCTTGCGTTCGAGTGCCTGACGTGTGATGAGATAGCCCACGTTTATCATGTTGCGCAGTTCACAGATGTCTCGTGTAGGTTTGACACGCTTGAAGAGATGCTCTGTCTCCTCGTAAAGGAGGTCGAGACGCTCCCATGCACGATGCAGACGAAGGTCGCTGCGGACAATGCCTACATAGGTGCTCATAATCTGATTCACCTCCTTCACGTCCTGTGCAATGAGCACTTTCTCCTCGTTGGTCAGTGTGCCTTCGTCGTTCCACTCCGGAATACGTTCGTTGAAGTCATACTGGTCGATGACCTCCAACGCATGCTTTGCTGCTGCGTCGGCATAGACAACAGCCTCGATGAGTGAGTTGCTTGCCAGACGATTGCCGCCATGAAGTCCGGTGCAGGCACATTCGCCAACGGCATAGAGGCGACGTATGCTGCTCTGTCCGTCGAGGTCAACCAGAATACCGCCACACATGTAGTGCGCACTGGGTGCAACAGGAATGTACTGTTTCGTGATGTCTATTCCGATGGATAGGCACTTGGCGTATATGTTGGGGAAGTGATGTTTGGTCTCCTCCGGGTCTTTGTGTGTGACGTCGAGGCAGACGTGGTCGAGTCCGTGAATCTTCATCTCACGGTCTATGGCACGAGCCACGATGTCGCGGGGAGCAAGCGACAGACGTTCGTCGTACTTCTGCATGAACTCTTCGCCATTGGGCAACTTCAGTATGCCGCCGTAGCCACGCATTGCTTCGGTGATGAGGTAGGCAGGATGTGACTCTTGAGGATTGTAGAGGACTGTGGGATGGAACTGCACGAACTCCATGTCCTTCACCTTTCCTTTGGCACGATAGACCATGGCTATGCCGTCGCCCGTGGCAATGTTTGGGTTCGATGTTGTGGCATAGATGGCTCCTGTGCCGCCGGTGGCCATGAGTGTTATCTTACTGAGGTAGGTATCTATCTTGCCTGTATGGGGATTGAGGACGTAGGCACCGTAGCAAACGATGTCGGGCGTACGACGTGTGACACGGATGCCCAGGTGATGCTGAGTGATGATTTCCACCGCAAAGTGATGTTCCAACACTTCGATGTTGGGATTCTGCCTGACGGCTTCCATCAGCCCACGCTGTATCTCGGCTCCTGTATCGTCGGCATGGTGCAGGATGCGGAACTCGGAATGACCGCCTTCTCTGTGAAGGTCGAACTCTCCGTCTTCTTTCTTGTCGAAGTTGACGCCCCACTTCACGAGGTCCTTGATGCTTTGCGGAGCATTGCGCACCACTTGTTCTACGGCTGCCGGGTCGCTGATGTAGTCGCCCGCCACCATGGTGTCTTCGATGTGTTTCTCGAAGTTGTCGACAAGAAAGTTCGTCACTGCAGCGATGCCACCCTGTGCCTTGGCTGTGTTGGCCTCTTCGAGAGATGTCTTACAGATGAGCGTCACCTTGCCCTTGCCGGCATTTGCCACCTTCAGAGCATAACTCATGCCTGCCACTCCGCTGCCTATAATCAGGAAATCACTCTTCTTAATCATAGCCTTTTGCTGTCTTTAATGACATGTTTTCAAGTGCAAATGTACGAATAACACAGCGAACAGCAAAAGAAAAACTTATTTTTCTTTTAATAAGAGGGATGCATTGTCGAAAAAACAGCCACACCAAGTTGCCCGACAAGCCATGCCAAGTTGCCCGACAAGCCATGCCAAGTTTTGCGTCGTCCTGTTGGTCTTCTGCATTTTTCTCTTTGCTTCGTCCATGAATCTTAATTTTTCTTCGTAATTTTGCATTCGGAAATGGAACAGACTTTTAAGGACATAAGAGACTTGCTGGCTCAACGCATCCTCATTCTCGACGGTGCAATGGGCACGAAGATTCAGCAGTTTGGGCTGTCTGCCGAACACTTTCACGGCAAACGCTTCGCCTCGCATCCGGTGTCGCTGGCTGGCAACAACGACATTCTCTGCCTGACAGCACCCGAAGTTGTCAAGGACATTCACCGACTTTACATCGAGGCAGGCGCCGACATCATAGCCACAAACACCTTCTCTTCCAACCGAATCAGCCAACAGGAGTATGGCTGTGCAGACATCGCGGCAGAGATGGCACGCGAAGGGGCACGCCTTGCCAGACAAGTAGCCGATGCTTTTGGGGGACAACGGACAACAGACAACGGTCAACGGTCAATGCTCAATGCTCAACGGTCAATGCTCAATGCTCAACGGTCAATG
>X129_Alpine_Ibex__coassemble_77_pt1 | contig 12608 bp, 9 predicted proteins | sample X129_Alpine_Ibex__metabat2_low_PE_007 | metagenome-assembled genome bin X129_Alpine_Ibex | reverse complement strand
GTCCAGGACACTCGGCTCTTCCTTTCGCTGTCTGGAATACCACAAATCGGGTCTGAACCAAAGCCGGACGGAATAGTGCAGCTGCTGAAGATTGCCCCATTGCTCCATTCCGCCAGTCTTCTGAACCCTTGGCGCTCTGCCGAGCCGCGTGAGCTCATCGAAGAGTTCGCTCATTTTGGGGTTTACTGAGGCGTGGCTCACCTTCACTTGAGCCACGGATGCAGCGCTCATGAGTGCTGCCATGATGATTGAGATTACCTTTTTCATTGTCTTATTTCATTAGTCTTGTTGCCAGAGATATGCTGTTAAATCGTTTGCACTTACATGTACATGCAATTGCACATACATGTAAGTGCAATTGCATCTTCGTGTAGCAGCAAAGAAATGGACTTGTTGGGTTTGAAGAAATCTGCTGCCGCATTTCGCAACGCAGCAGCAGAAAGGCGCCATTTATTAACTCTAAAACTTAACATATTCTTATTGTTGCTGGCTTGCAGGAAGGTCGCCAACCCTTTCGAGTACAAAGTCGACGGCTGAAAGCCAACACCCCTTGAAGGGATGCCCCGTGAAGTCCGGGTCGCAGGAAACGCCGTAGGTGAGTTTGCCGTCACGGACCTCGATGCCGTCTATCACTACTTTGTTCCAGCCGTAACCCATTCCGCCGTTTGCCAGAGCGATGCGAACGTCGCTGGGCGATATTTGTTGTCCCTTCTCGTCTGCTTCCTTGACGCGAATGGCGGCGTCTCGCCAGATGTCTCCTCCGCGGTCGTCGCAGGCGGGAATTTCGCTCAAGAGCAGGTCTGCGGCCTTTGCGAAGATGAAGGCACCCGTGTTGCCATGGTAGGAAGTTCTGGCAGCGGCAGTCAACTTGTAGATGCCCGGCTTGAGGTTTGTCTCTTTACGCTCGGCCGTGTATCTCAGTACGCCGTCCTCGTCGGCACACGCATCGAGGTATTCCAACTCCTTATTGCCCGTGTAGTGCCTGCCCGAAACGGCATAGTACCAACGTCCGCCGTCGTTCTTTGTTACGGTGAAACCGATGTCGCGAAGAAACTGATGACGCTTCGTGTCGTGGTATTCCAGCCGGACAGACTCGTTGACCTTGTCCTTGAGGATGCTTTCCGAAGCCTTGAAATAGTCTTGTATCTGTGGGTCGCAGCCTTTTGCCTTGGTCTCCATAGCGTAGAGTCCCTTCCATATCAGTGCGTATTCTTCGGGTGAGAGAAGGCGTTCGTAGCGTGAGGCTTCACGTTTCAGTGCGAAACCAATCGAGGCAAGTTCCGTTTCGCTGGCTTTCTTGCTGAGTCTCACAAGCTCATTAATCTTGCGCATCAGGCAGTTAAATCTGTCGTAGAAGTCGGAGATGTGGTCCATTTGGCCCAACACATCCCGATGATACTTCGCGCTGACTGCCCACTTGCCGTCAATATAAGTTGTGTCGATTTCCTGCTGCGGATTGTTCTTCACCGTTTCGCCAACTTTGATGGCTGTGCGTACGCTGTCCATCGTGATGCGGTTTTCGCTGGTTACGAGTTTTATGAGTTTGGGGTTCTTGCCAATGAAACGGGACAGATAGCCAGTCTTGCTGCCGTCGGGCAAATCGTCCCATGCAAGGAAGAAGCCATTGTCCCAGCCGTCTTTGTCCTCGAAAGTGAGCACATACACATTTTTGTGGTTGCCTGTCAGCACAAGAGTTGCTTCCATGTTGTCTAACCGCAATCCCTTCCAAGGCTCGGTCTTTGGATGAAATTCATCTGTGCAGTAGAAAAAAGAAGTGTTTTTGAGGTGTCCCATTAACTCTTTCCAGAGGCTTGTCACCAGTTCGCCGTCCGTGCATGTGAAATCAACACCCCAGTCAGTTTCCTTGACGTTGATGCTTTTCTTGTCAATAGGTTGGCCTCGCGCAATGATACGTGCGTCGGTCAGAGATACGCTTTTGTCGTTGATGAAGCATTTCAAGGCGTTCTCCAGTTCCTTTATGTCCGTGTCCCATTTCGCGGAAAGCGGCAAAGCCAGGAACATGCCAAGGAGCAGGATGCTGAGTTGTGAAATCTTTTTCATAGTGGTATGTGTTTTTGTTCGATTCATAGTGGGATGTATCGTGTCGTGGTGTCTACGAGGTATTCCTCTTGGTAGGCGGTCTCCACTTGCTTGTGGATAATCTTGTTCACCAAGTCCTTGATGCGTTCGTCGGCTCGCATGAGGTTTGTCAACTCTGCCAGGCAGGTGCTGTCACTGCAGTCGCCCATCTGCTTCTCGAGTTGCGTGAGGTAGTAGTAGAGGCTGTCGGCAGCAGAGCCCCCCTCCAACCTCCCCCCGAGGAGGGAGGCTTCTTTTCTCCCCTCTCCATGGAGAGGGGTAGGGGGTGAGGCTTTCTCTTCGGCAGACGTCGCTTGTGCCGTCTTCAAACTTCTCGTGTGAACTTTGGAAACTTCTCGTGTGAAGTTGGCCGACTTCTCGTGTGAACTTTGCGATTTACTCTCGTGTGGTTTTTCGATGACCTTAATGGTGTCTTTCTGCTCGACAGGCACTTCTTTCGTTTCGGCGAGTTGGGGCTGGCCTTGAGGCTTGAAGTCCCACCAGGCGAAGAGTGCAACGGCTGCAATAAGCACTGCTGCAGCGGCCAACAGTCCTCCTCTAAAACTCCTCGCGAGGAGGGGGGCTTTTTGGTTTTGAGCCAGTAGGGCGTCGAAGAGTGCCTCGTCTTGGTCGAGTTCGCTTTCAGAGGGGAGTCCCCACTTGTCTTGCTCTATCGGGCGTTTCCCATTGAGGTATTCGTCTATGAAGTGCTTTTTATCCATCAATGTGTCCTCCTTCTTTTAATACATTATATATATGTCCGCGTGCGTGGCTCAACATCGAACTGACCGTCCTGACGTCGATACCGGTTGCCATCGCTATTTCTTTCGGAGCCATTCCTGCTTCTGCAAACATCCGCCAAAGACGTTGCTCGGAGCGTCGGAGCGTTAGTGCGGCTTTGTGTATGGCAGTCCGGAGTTCGCTTTCTTCGAGCGTCCGCTCTTCATTTGAAGCGGGAAGTGTTGTCTCGTGGCTGATGGTGAGCGATGAGAGAGGTTGCCGCTGTGCCTTCCTCCACACATTGATACACTCGTGCTTGGCTATCCTGATGGCCAGCCTCTCTGCCTCCAGAGGCGAGGACAAAGTGCCCCAAGCCTTCCAAAGGCTAATCATCGTTTCCTGCGCAATGTCTTCGGCCGTTTCTTCCTCCTTGAAGAAACCAAGACCGACGGCTCTTGCTTTTGAGCGCAGAATGTGTGAAAAAAGTTCGAACTCTGTGTGCTCCATACACCTCTATAACGTTAGAAAGTGCTCTATGTTATGCGAAGTTAAGAATTATTAACAAATTTTTTGTTCATTTCTTTGCTGTTTGGTCGAAAAAGCGTAACTTTGTGCCAACCAAATGCGCTTGTGGTGGAATTGGTAGACACGCCAGACTTAGGATCTGGTGCCGCGAGGCGTGTAAGTTCGAGTCTTATCAGGCGTACATTCTCTCCATGGAGGAGCGGTTGGATATAAAACCTAATTATCGAAATAGTAGTATGGAAAACATGTGTAAGAAACTGAAATATTCTTTCTTGCGAAACATCCTGTTGCCATGTATCTCGTTGGCCACACTATTCATGGCTTGTACCGAACAAATCGATACCTCGGCACGCTATGTTTTCTCCGAACGCACCATTGCCAGTTATCTCGATGAACATTCGCAGTTCAGCGAATATGTTCGCTTGATGAAGGAGCAGCCTGTAAGCGAGGTGAGTCAGACAAGTGTCTATCAACTCATGACTGCCTACGGCTATTACACCTGCTTCGCTCCCACGAATGCAGCCATACAACTCTATCTTGACTCGCTCGTAATCAAGAAGATTATCCCGGAGGCAACATGGGAGGCCTTTCCCAACGAACGCATGAAGGACAGCATACGTGCCGTCATCGTGCTCAACAGTATTCTCGACGGAACAAAGCACGACAAGGCATACTTCACAGCCGAATTCCCCAAAACAAACGAGGAGTTTGACATCAACACAATGGCCGATCGCAAGATTAGCGTTACCTACGACAAAACCGACATGGACAGCCTGTCCATCGATGGCATATGCCCACTCTCCAAACGCAATCGCGACATCATAGCCATTAACGGATATATCCACGAAGTAGGCTATGTCATCAACCCCAGCAACGAGACGCTTGGCAGTACCCTGACCAAGTTCGCTACCGATTATTCGTCAAACCTCAGCGTCATGGCACGTCTGATTGGAGCATGCGGCCTTCTCGACACACTTACAAAAGTAAGAGACGAACGTCACGAAACACTATATAAGAATGGCGAACTCCAGGACTTCAACTGGCAATTGCGTCCTTGGCCAATACCACCACCAGAACACCGTAAGTATGGATTCACACTCTTCGCAGAAAAAGACGAATTCTGGGAAAGAGAAATTGGTAAGGAACGTAAGGACATTACCATGGGAGACGTCATGGACTGGGTGGACAAGCAAGGTTTCTATCCCGATGCCGTCAAGGACGACAATTATAAGAACATCGACAACAAGCTCAACCAGTTTGTCACATATCACCTTCTGCCACAGCGCATCCCCGTCGATAAACTGGCTCTCCACTACAACGAGAAGGGTTACAACTACAAACTCCAAAACGCAGTTCCCACTGTACCCGTTTGGGCACACTACATCCCCTTCGGCAAGCGTCGCCTGTTGCGTATCTGGGAAAGTGCAGAAAGCGGAGGCCCATACCTCAACCGCTTCCCCAAACTCAACAACGGACGTCGTGAAGACTATCACGAAAAAGAATGTTCCGAAGAAAATAAAGGTATTAAGATCAATACAGACGAGTCGTCGGGCGTCATAAAACTTATCAACGCAATCATCTATCCCATCGACGAACCGATTGCTTATACCGAAGCCGTTCGCAATAACCTTGCAAAAGAACGTCTGCGTTTCGATGCTTTCGAATTCCAACCCGAAGCAATGAATAACGACATGCGTCTCGTCAGCAAAACTGATGCCTGCTGGTATTTCTCCAGCGACCCCGATAAGCAATATTTCGATAATCTTACGGTCAATAGTAAGGAAACACTCTTCATGCTATTGAGCGGACGTGACCAGAATTGGCCGAACTACCATGGCGACGAAATATTGGCGGAAGGTCTTTACGACATCACCCTCACACTGCCTCCCGTACCTAAATATGGCATCTACGAAATCCGTTTGGGCGTATCTACTTATAGTGGCACCCGTGGCATCTGCCAGATTTACTGGGGCTCACGCAAAGACCAACTCGCCCCTCAAGGCATCCCTGTAAACATGCAACTTGGCGGACAAGACCCGATGCTTGGTTGGGAGAAGGACACAGACGACGACGACTACAATGCCGAAGTTGATAAGAAGATGCGTAACAATGGTTTCATGAAGGGGCCTGAATACATCGTTGCCAATGCAGGCGGCAGAGAAACCAACCGACTCAGTTCCGGTTCAACCCGACGCATTATTGTCCGCGAAGCGATGTCGCCCGACGTGACTTATTACCTGCGCTTTAAGACTGTGCAGGAGAACCGTCAGAAGCAACTCTTTGTGGACTACCTCGAATGGTGTCCGAAAGAAGTTTACGACAATCCTGTTACGCCCGAAGATATCTGGTAATTACCCGAGCAGCGAAACAAACCTTAACAAGGCATACATAAAAAGGAAGCCTCTTCAGCATTTGAAGAGGCTTTTTGTTTGCCAAAGGCTCAACCATTCAGCACCGAATCGACGAAGCCTCGCATTTCAGCATAGTGCTTCTCGATACTCAACAGCAAATGTAACTGGTTATTGGCTCTGACGAAATTGTGGTCGGGATACTGACACTTCCAATACTTGTCACCGTTCAGGTAATCCCACAGGAAGCGCACGCATTGCATATAGGGGAAGAGGGCTGTGGCGTAGGGTAGGTTGTCTGTCTCAATAGGCAAGAGAAAATTCTTCGCACTCTTGAGATAGCCTTCCGTAAATGCTTTGAATATATCCATACGGAACTGTACCTTTTCCATTTCAGGGCAATCTTCAGCAACCGTGTTTGCTGCTGTCCGCAGGAAGTCGCCATAGTCGGAGAAGATGAAGTTGGGCATTACAGTGTCAAGGTCAATTATGCATAGCACTTTACCTTCTTTGTCGAACATCATGTTGTTGACCTTTGTGTCGCAATGGCAGACACGTTTCGGTAGTTTCCCTTCCCGTCCCAGCCGTTCCGCTTTGCACATCTCTTCGGCTCGGGCCTCTATTTCTGCAAGCATTTTTTGTACACGTTCTTCCTTGACTCTGCCGACGGGATCTTGTTTGACGACATCGCAGAGTTGTTCAAGCCGGAACTCCATGTTGTGAAAATTCTTGATGGTTTCGCCTAACGTAACTGGAATGTCTGCAAGCATTTTCTGGAAGTTGCCAATGGCTCGACCTGCTTCACGACTATTTTCAGGGTCAATGTTTTGCTTAGTTATGGCATTGTCGATGTAGATCATTAAGCGCCAATAGGTGCCGTCGTCCATCATCGTATAGAGTTTGCCGTCGTTTTTTGTGGGGAGAAAACGCAGAACGCGTCGGTCGATGTCGGGTGTCTCGTTGGCAGCGAGGCTATTCCTTATGTGGGAAGTCACTGCGTCGATGTTGTGCATCACCATTTCTATGTTTGGGAAGATGTGGTGGTTGATGCGCTGAAGGACATAGTCGGGTTTGTCTGTTTCGGCAGTCTTTACTTTATATGTGTCGTTGATGAGGCCTTCGCCCAATGGTTTGATTTCGCAGATTGTGCCGTCGAAGGCAAATCGCTCCGTTATGTTTGTCAGTTTAGAACTCATGGTATGTCGTTTTATATCATATTATTATGTAAAGATACAAATATAAAATGACTAAAAGACTATAATTGTGAATTATTTTATAACTTTGTGCACGTAATCATATAATATAGAGGATAACATGAAACGGTCGGTTTTTCTTTTTTTCTTTTCTTGTATCTGTTTCTTTTTTGCTTTTGCGCAACAGGCTTCGACGCCCACGACACTCGAAGGTTGGGCTAATCGACTTGAGACTTTTGGCAAATCAATTCCACAAGAGCAGGTGTTTGTTCATATGGACAATACGTGCTATTTCCTGGGAGATACCATATATTATAAGGCATATGTACGCCGTGGCGATACCGGAACTCCGAGCCGATTGAGTGGTGTTCTCTATGCGGAGTTGTTCAATCAGGACGGCTTTCTTGTGGAGCGGCAACAGTTGGAATTGCGGAATGGTCAGGTGCATGGCAGTTTTGTCTTGCAGGATACGCTCTATGGCGGCTATTATGAGTTGAGGGCTTATACGCGTTGGCAACTTAACTGGGGTGTTACGGAGCATCCGCACAACAAGGTTTCCGAGCAATGGTTCTTTAATAAACGGATGGCCAAGGAGTTCTATCGTGACTATGAGAAACTTTACAGCAGGGTTTTTCCTGTGTTTGATAAACCCGATGTGCCAGGCGACTTCTATCACGAGATGACCTTACGCCCTCTCCGTCGTCAGTCGAAAATAGACGAGACGTCGCCCAAGCCGAAGTTACAACTCTTTCCGGAGGGCGGAAACCTTGTGGCAGGTGTCCCCAATCGTATTGCCTTCGAAGCGACAAGCAACGAGGGTTTGCATTTGGATGGTAAGGTGACGGTGGCCGATGGCTCTGGCAATGTGGTTGCCGAGGCAGACGTCGAGCAACGGGGGCGTGGCTCATTTGTGTTCACGCCTCAAAGCGGAAAGACATATTCCGTGACCTATACGGGCAAGAAGGGTACGGCAAAAGAAAAACTTCTAAGCCCCGATGTGGATGGCGTGGCACTGCAGGTCATGAACAATGGGGCAGGGAATCGACAGGTAGAGATTAGGGCGGTGGGCAGTGCGGCCACCGAAGAACTTGGCATGACTGTGATGCACAATGGCGTTATGCTCGACTTCCTGACTGTCCCGGCCGGCACTTCTGCAACGCTTGCCCTTGATGAGGCGAAACTGAAAACCGGTGTTTGCCAAGTTACCATATATAATAATGTGGGTCGTGTCTATGCCGACAGACTCTTTTTCTGTCGCAAGGACGACTTCGCTGCGAGCAATCTCCGCTTCGGTGGCTTGGGTAAGCAGCCTGCAGAGCCTTTTGCGCCTGTCAGTTTTGCTGTGGAAGGTGGTAAGCCTGGTGCTACGGTCAGTGTTTCTGTCTGCGATGCTACACATTCCGAGTACCTCTACGACAATGGGAATATCTTGACGGAGATGCTTTTGTCGAGTGAGATACGTGGTTTTGTGGAGAACCCCGGTTACTTTTTTGAGAAGGATGATGATGAACGCCGCCGTGCTCTTGATCTTTTGTTGATGATACAAGGCTGGCGTCGTTACGATTGGCATACGATGACGATGCCTGGGGCTTTTGTTCTTAACCATAAGCCCGAGCAGACTCCTCTGTTTGTTGGTGAGGTAAATAGTTATATGGCTTCGGAGCAGGAGTCTTTGTTTGCCGACAATTTCAAGTCTGTAAGTGCGGGGTCTGCTGCTTTCGAGTCTGTCAGCGTGACCGGCGAACAGCAGGTGGCTACCAATATGGACAGCGACACGAAGGAGGCCGAAGACGGCGGCAGCGTGACGGCTTCCCGTCAACTTACCGAGACGACCGGTCCGGAGGTGACTACGCCTCGCGACGAGTTGGCTCGCTTCTCTCAAGGGGAGAAGTTTCTGAAGCATGAACTTCTGGTCAGGGCTCGCTTTGCAAAGCCCGGTGCCGATCAGGGTGTTGTTGGTGAGATGCTGACCGAAGGGCATTCGTTCTCCATTCCATCACCACGTTTCTACGAGGGTTGCATCTTTCATCTTTCTGCCAGCGACAGCACCAAGTGGAAGGAGGGCAAGAGCCATGTCTGGGAGTATCCCAGTACGGACCGCAACGACAAGTTGAACTATCCGGAGTTTTATGTTCGCCTGCGTCCTTTCTTCCCCCGTTTTGTCAAGCCGTACAACTGGTATCAGTGTCATCTGGCACCTGCGCCCAAGGGCTCTGCCATCTCGCAGGAATGGGTGATGGACGGTTCGCGTTTGCTCGACGAGGTGACTGTCAGAGTCAATCGTGCAAGGCTTGGCAGGTTCGACCCCACGAAGCCGGCTTATGTCATCGATGCCTATGAGGCTTTCAACGAAGTTTGTGATGCCGGTTTCTGCCCGGGCATTTACTATGGTTACAACCGCTTTGTGCGCGACATCTCCCGTACTTTCATTGGCGACATGAACTTGTCTCGCGACTATGTCCTTGACTTGCGTCTGGGCAACAGGAAGGAATCCAACATGTCGAACACCGAGCATAACCGTATTTCTACAGGCATAGAGAGTGGCGGAATGCCAACAGAGACGTTCAATATCTCTTCTCATGAAAAGGACAAGTACAATCTGCTGAAGAACTTGGGCAAGGTTTATATCTATACGGACTATTCTCCTCGCAGGGAGGGCAATTCGCTTTACGATGGCGAGGATATTCCTACGGTGACTGTTTCTCTGCACCTCATTGACAACAACGACACGCACCGCTCCACTTCCCGCGACCGCCGTTACATTCTTCCCGGTTTCTCTGCTCCGGAGGAGTTCTATCAGCCCGACTATTCCAACAAGCCTCTGCCCGAGGTGAAGGACTATCGTCGTACGCTCTACTGGAACCCCGACCTCAAACTCGACGAGAATGGCAGAGCGGAGATCCGCTTCTTCGGCAACGGAAGGCAGACGCATCTCGGCGTCCGTGCCGAAGGGCTGGCCAACGACGGCACGCTCCTTACGGGCAAGAGTTTGCCGGAAGACAGGTAGTGCCTCGAAGCATGTTCAACATACAGGTGTGGACTCTCATTCGGAAAGGTTAAGCATTATGCCAATAATGCTTAACCTTTTTGGCCATAATGGTTAACCTTTTTTTGTAGAGAGGCTGTGCCTTGTTTGTTAACTACTGCTTCAGGGCGTTTTTCTTCCCTTTTTCAATGGCAAAGTTTCATGGTTAGAAAAAATAATTGTACCTTTGCAGACAAAATAATATGAACGTCGATGCGTAAAAGGTTATTATTGTGTCTGTTTGCAATCTCCATGCTTTTCGGAGTGGTCTGTGCGGAGACTCCGGAATTTGGCGTGCCCCATGGCATCTATAATGCAACCTTCCGCCTTTCCATAACCTCGCCGGTTCCCGGTGCAACCATCTATTTCACCGACGATGGCAGCGACCCTCGCCAGAATGGAATGCTTTACGACGGGCCGTTCAGCATCAGTCGCACCTCAGTCATCCGTTCGGCATATCTCCACTCCGACACCGTTTGGAGCGATGTCAAGACAGCAACTTACATCTTCCCACAAAGCCTGCTGACGCAAGGCAACAGGCCCTACGGATACCCCACCTACTGGGGAAAGTACTGCGAAATATCGGGAACAGCCATCGCCGACTACGAGATGGACCCCGAAATAACCCGCCACGAAACATATTCCGCCTATGTCACCGAAGGCATAACCACCCTGCCCATCGTCTCCCTCGTTACCGACAAGGGCAACTTCTTCAATAACGTGGCAGACGAAAAGACGGGCGGCATCTACATCTTCACCGGCTGACCCGTAGGCGACGGCACAGGAAGAGGGTGGGAGAGACCCGTCAGTTTCGAACTCATAGGCGGCGAAGAGAACCACGACCTCACAGTAGATTGTTGCATCAAACTACACGGCGGACACGGACGCTTGCCGGAAAAAAACCCGAAACACGCTTTCCGCCTCCACTTCAAGAGCGAGTACGGACCAAAGAAACTCAAATATCCCGTCTTTGGAGACCGTGGCCCAAAAAAGTTTAACGCACTCGTACTTCGCACATTCTTTGGCTATTCATGGCAACATTGGGACAGCAATCAGCGCAACAAAGCACAGTATACGCGCGACCTTTGGGCACGTGCCACACAAGCAAAGATGGGCGACCCCATCAGCAAGGCACAATATGTCCATCTCTATCTCAACGGAATGTACTGGGGAATGTATAACCTCTGCGAACGCGTCAACGACGATTTCTGCGCACAAAACTTTGGCGGCTCGGAAGAAGACTGGGACGTGACAGAAGTTGACGGCGGCGCTGGGCAGTATCATGCCGCAATACCCACATACGGCACCATCGACGCATGGAACGCCATGGCAGACCTCATCTACGACCTCCCCAACCATTCGAGTTATATGCACCTCATCGGGTGCGGCTCCGACGGCAAGCCAAACGTAAAGTATCCACCACTTCTCGACGTCGACAACTTCATCCACTACATGCTCATCAACCTCTACGGAGGCAATACCGACTGGGACCATCACAACTGGTACGCATACAGAAACCGCATCTGGGCAGACCAAGGCTTCCGATTCATTTGCTGGGACACCGAAAACATCCTCGTCTCACCCTCGGAGAACCTTACGAACAAAAACAACCGCGGCTGCCCAACAGGCCTCCTCAACCGTCTGATGAAACAAGGCATCTTCGCCCATCGTTTCCACGAAGAAGCACAACGCGCACTCACACATGGCGGCCCATTGTCGCCCGAAGCAGCAGAAGCCACATGGGACAGCCTAAGCAACGTCATCCGATTGGCTTTGTGGGACGAAGCCGCACGCTGGGGCGATTACCGTCGGGACATTCATCCCTATACCACAAAAGGCGCCCTCTACAAACCCGACGGAGCCTATGAAGCAGAACGCCTGCGCCTTCAAAAACAATACTTCCCCGTCCGTACAGACAACTTCATAAAGCAACTCCGCGAACGTGGCTGGTTCCCCTACACAGAAGCACCTGCCATCTATGTCGACGACACCGAAATAGGTTACGGAATCCACCCATTCTCTACACAAAGCACCCTCACCATGACGGGCACAGACATCTATTATACACTCGATGGCACAGCACCGGTCAACTGGTTCAAGAACGATGCCGGAGCAATTTCATCATCGGCAATACAATACACAGAAGGCGAAAATATACTCTCAAGGTTCAGCGGGTCAGTCATCCCCGACACCATTACATTGCGGGCCATCTGCAGAGAAAATGACGAATGGAGTCCCATAGTGAGCGTAAAACTTGCAACCTACGACCCAGACTTTGTTTCCTTGCCAAAAGAGAACAAGCCCAAAATGGAAGGACTGTTTGACCTCCATGGCCGACGCATCACTGCTCGCGACCTGCGTCGAGGCATCTTCATCGTCAACGGAAAGAAGGTCCTTAAGAAATGAACTGCATAGAAATCACATCACTCGAAGACCAAGGTCTGGAAGTTTACGGCACACCTACCGAAGCACAACTGCGCAATAAACTCGAACCCGAAAAAGGCATCTTCATAGCCGAAAGCCCAAAAGTCATCAATGTCGCACTCGATGCAGGCTTTGAACCAGTATCACTTCTTTGCGAACGCAAACATATCGATGGCGATGCCCGTAGCATTATCGAACGATGTCCTGCCGAAATGCCTGTTTATACCGGTAGCCGTGAACTGTTGGCGCAGTTGACAGGCTATACTCTGACACGCGGAGTGCTCTGTGCTATGC
>X129_Alpine_Ibex__coassemble_74_pt1 | contig 12698 bp, 9 predicted proteins | sample X129_Alpine_Ibex__metabat2_low_PE_007 | metagenome-assembled genome bin X129_Alpine_Ibex | reverse complement strand
ACCGGGGACACAAGGATTTTCAGTCCTTTGCTCTACCAACTGAGCTATGGCACCAAATGCAAAACTCAAGACTTATTTGCTTGATGAAAAGCACCATCTTTGTTTTTGCGAGTGCAAGGGTAGAGCATTTTTTGATTCACGCAAGTATTTATCAAAAAAAAATGCAAGAAATGCTGATTTTTCTTCTTTCAGTCTTGTTTTGTAATGTTTTATTCGTACCTTTGCATCGGTTTTAATGCCATTCGGAAAGTAGCGCAGTTGGTAGCGTACCACGTTCGGGACGTGGGGGTCGGGAGTTCGAGTCTCCTCTTTCCGACAAACACAAGGAAGAGAATTTGTAATCACAAATGTTTTGTGAACAGATTTTTCTTCCTTGTGTTTTTTTATTCTCCCTCCCACCCCTTAATCAAGAAAGATTGAATGGCCAATAATCCTTGAGTTGAAGCGTACATTGGTTTTAGATGCAGCGTGTGGTTCAAAAGCAGCGTCTGACACAATGGAGATTCCGGCATTTGCAACAATGCGTCACACTGTCCAAGAGGATTTAAGAAAGACCAAACCTTGTTAAAAGCAGACCTACCAAAAGCACAAACAAAATTATTGATAGAAGGACGATGGATGTAAGCGAAGCACCGACAGGTGTGGCAGACGGTTTGCTACACCCTATTTATTCTTATGTCTTAAGCCTTTACTGTCGGTCAGATACGCTTTTGCAACACCAAAACGAAGGTACATATCCAGACGGACCGGTATATGGTTCATGTCGTCGGAAATATAGAATGTTATGATTTCCTTTTCTTCTCCATCAGGATATTCAACAAAAGAAAATACCAGGCAACGGTAATTTTTACCATTACTCCTCATCTGAAAATTTTCACGACCGCGATAAATAAGCGTAACATCTTCCACCTTATGCCCGTCTGCCATGGGGAGATGCAGTTTCTCGCCTACTTGAAAGTCTTCTGCACGGAATGAACGTGCACGCAACAACATGCTCATCATGTCGTAGAGACACTTGGGGCTGTCGTATGTCTTCTCTGTAACCACACCATCTCTGTTCTTGTAGCGTTGACGTAGATGCGTTACTCCATTAGGATAAGAATACCAGACTTCGTCCACATAATAGCGACCTCCTTCGTTTGCTCCCTTCTTATAATATATAGGAGAGAGATCTTCCGTTACAATGCTCAACAAGGTGTCGCGCATCATAAAAAAGCAATCGAGTCGTTCGCTCGTGCGTGTAATAAGATGAGCACGATAGGCCGACTTGTTATCATGTTTTGTTTGAGTGATGCTCATCGTTGCCGTACCCGCATTTACCCAAATAAACTTCCAGTTGAAAAAGAGTTGATAGTTTAACTCCTCGCCCGCTTGGAATGCTGTGTTCTCTGCAGTACATTGAGCATAAAAGTGCGGAGCAGAGAGGAAAAGAATAGTAATTGTCGAAAGAATTTTTCTTATGTTCATCCTCGTTTCTCCTCCTGCTTCCTCTGTTCGCGCTCCTTGTTACGTTGTTTCGATTCGCGCTTCTTGTCTGGCTTCTGTTTCGTAATCTCAAGTGGCTTTTGAGTTATGCGCGGTATCTCCATTGGAGCCCAGTCCTGCTCAATGTCCCATTTTGCTTTAACTCGAACAGGTTGAGGGAAGTAATATACAACTTCCGGCTGCAAATTGCTGTCGTACTCACCAGAATCCCATACACCATTGTTGTTTCGGTCGACAAAACAACGAAGATAGTATTCACCTGGCTTCAAATAAAAGAAATCAGCACGACGTTTTTCATCGACAGGAAGTTCTGCAACACAATTATCGCTCCTATTTAAGAGTTGTACAATGATGTTCGATGTATCGGGATAAATAATGTGAACGAAGAGAGAACCATATTCATCTTCACTTTTAACTGAAAATTCGTTCTTGATAGCCTTACACGGATTGCCCATTACTCCCTTAACCGCAGCACTGTCTATAGTAAAACGATACTGTCGTTTTTGTTCCCATTCGGCATAGAGTGTATAGGACTTAACATCACGCTCTGGCAGGAAAAGAAATGGTTCCGGAATCCAGAAACTGTCTTGCTTAATGTAGAGATGCATTCGTGTGGTATCTACAGAAGCGATAGGCTGTTTGCTTGAATAGGTAACATTTTGATTAGGATTGAGACTACCACTTGGCTTTGCAGTAAAGTCCAAGAATGTAACTTCGTAAGGATTCTTTTCCTCTGGCAAAGGCTCTTTTGACTTTTTCTGACGCTTCGCTCTTTCTTTTTTCCAGTCGTCTATCAACTTTTGCTGCTCTTTTTTGATTTTTTGCCATGTCTCTTTCGGTGCAACCTCATGTGACTCGGTATGAAGTTGCAAAAGGCCAAGCGTATCAGTCTCCATAAAAGTCAACTCGAAGCGCATTGTGTCTTCTTTATGTGTAAATGCCGTATCGGTTATCCAATATGTAATAGTATCATTATTGGGCGACGCATCCACGACAAGGCACGATTCATCAAAGTTTAAACCTTTAACAATAGGCAACGAGTCCGATGGGGCCGTAAAATAAAGTTTGAGCACATCCGGATTGGGACGTTCTAACTTGAGCAAGTGTTGATCCTGGCCAGCCTCAAGAAAAGCATTCAAAACGAGGTCATCCGGGAAATAACGAACATAAGGGACAGCACGAACAGAATCGAAATGTGTAGAATCACGCCATATGGTATCCATGCGTACATCCATCTTACTATATGTAGTAAAAGTATCTGTAAGAAATGCTATACGCTCACTCTTTTGCGAAAAGAGTAAGTCTCCATCCTTGTCGTCAAGAGCGAAGGCTCTGTACTTACCTGGCTTTATACCTTTAATACAGAACCTGCCAGAACCATTGGTGCGAGACACACGACTAAAAAACTTATTTCTAAGTATGGAATCGTTGAAGGCAGAATCTATAGGATAGATGCCAACGAGTATTCCCTTGACCGGTTCGAGGTCTTCTGCATTAAGAACTTTACCCGCCACTTCCATTGTATCAATCTCTGTTCCCGTACTGAAACTATAAGTATAGTTCCCCATGGGATTGCCCTCATTATTGTCTACAATGGCATCACTGAAATCGATAGTATAGGTTGTGTTGGACTGCAAACTATCATAGAGTGTTATTTTCACCGACTTTCCGTCTGCACGGATATTGGCAGGCTCAATCTGTGGTGGTGAAACTATTACCTTTTCGTTTGCATTTTCCAATTTGATAAACTCATCAAAACGTATTTGTATTTTCTGCTTGCTATTGCCAACAGAACGATCTGCTGGGAAACATTCAACAACCTGCGGAGGTATTTCATCATAAATTCCTCCATCTGGTTCTCCGATGCTTGCACAAGCCATCAGAAGAAACAAAACAACACTCGATAATATGTATTTTACCTTCATCTGCTAAATTTCAGCATTGAGTACCAGTATTTGCTCAATAATATCACGATTATTACATAGACGAGGAACCTTGTGTTGTCCGCCAAGTTTTCCTTTTTGTTTAAGCCAATCATTAAATACAGATGGACGGGCCTTAATTAATTCAAGTGGCTGAAGTGTGATATTTTTGTAACGTTTAGCCTCATAGTCAGAATTTATCTGTTGTAGATTTTCATCAAGAATACGTGCAAATTCTGCAATATTTTCTGGCTCACGACTAAACTCAACAACCCACTGATGACGACACTTACCGTTATTATCCATAAAGACTGGCGCTGCCGTATACTCCAACACTTCCGCTCCTGTCCGACGGCATGCTTCGGCAAGTCCTTTCTCTGCATTATCAACTATCAATTCTTCTCCGAAAGCATTGATAAAAGATTTTGTTCGACCTGTAATAATAAACTTATATGGATTTACTTCTGTGAAACGAATCATGTCACCAATAATATAACGCCACAATCCGCTTGATGTGGATATAACCATTGCATAGTTACGCCCTGTTTCCACCTCCCACAAAGGAAGAACTGTGGGATTTTCATTGTCGAATTCGTCCATTGGAATGAATTCATAAAAGACACCATAGTCAATCATTAAACTCATTGCGACATCAGACGGATCGTCTTGTAAACCAAAGAAACCTTCCGATGCATTATAAGTTTCCATATAATGCATTTGAGGCGACGTAATGAGACGTTGATATTGATTTCGATAAGGTGTAAATGCAACACCGCCATGAAAGAAAACCTCAAGATTAGGCCATACTTCATTCAAATGTTGTTTCCCGCTTAACTCCATCACTCGCGTTAAAACAGAAAGCATCCATGAAGGCACGCCGCTTAGGTTTGTTACATTCTGCTTCATGGCTTCCCGTGCTATACGATCACGCTTAATCTCAAAATCGCTAAGTAATGCTGTTGATTTCTTGGGAACACGAACCAAATTAACCAACGGATTGATATTTTCGATAAGGATCGCACTAAGGTCGCCAACCAAACTATCAGACAAATTATAGTTTGGTGCATGACTACCACCAAGAATCAATGCTTTACCGTCGAAGATTTTACTTTTAGGATTGTTACGCAAATACCAGACTACGGCATCCTTTCCGCCGGCATAATGCGTATCGTGTAATGCATCGGCGCTAACAGGAATAAACTTACTCTTGTCGTTTGTTGTCCCACTTGACTTTGCATACCATTTTACTCTGCCAGGCCAAAGGACATCCTTCTCTCCATGCCGCATTCTATCTATGAATCCTTTTAATTCTTCATATGTGTTGAGCGGTGTTTGTCGAGCAAAATCTTCATAGCATAAATCAGTTTTATAACCATGTGTACTCCCCCACTCCGTCGAAGAAGACTTTGACAACAACTGCCTCAAGACATTGCGTTGCAAAATCTCGGCATTTGTTACGTATGAATCTAACTTATGTAAACGTAAAGATAGAATAGGACGTATGAAATTTGTCAAAGACATCATTGTATTTGTTTAATTGAACAATTTCTGTATTTATTGTTGGAAAATGTCAGTAGAAGACTTCTTTAATTCATCACGTAAACGTCGGTCATTATTGATATGATGTAAAGCATTCTTACTGGCTTTCTGATGACTTTCTTTTTTTGAATAACCTTTGCCTCGACCACATTCATATCCATTGATCATGATTTTAGTGTCGAACAATGGCGAACCATCTTCCGATTTGGTTTCAGCATATAGAACAAACTCATGGCTTACTTTGTATCTTTGACACCATTCCAAGAGTTTACTCTTAAAGTTTACTTCCTGGTAAGCAACCTTATCTATATCTATTAAACGATGTAATATTTTATTTGTAATGAAGTATTTACAGTAACTATATCCCCTGTCTAAATATATTGCACCAATAAGGGCTTCAAATGCATTGCCGGCAAAATAACTATTATGTGTTTGATTGTGCTCGTGTCTTTGAACAAGTCTGTCTAAGCCTATCTGTGTTGCAAACTTACCCAACGAATCACGCTGAACTATTTTACTACGGGTATTCGTTAAGAATCCTTCTCTCTTGGAGGGGAAATGATGGAAAACTATTTCACCTACAACTGCATCGAGTACAGCATCTCCTAAAAACTCTAAACGTTCATTATTAAGAGGTATACCACTTTTAGCATGTGCAAGCATAGATTTATGCATCAATGCCTCTTGGTATAGGCTAATCTTACGAGGGTAAAAACCTAACATATTACGTAAAGCGCGATAAAGATCCCTATTCTTACGAAAAGGGAACCTTATCGCGTCTATCAGGTTTTCTGCCTGCACTTGTATAAAACGAAGAACGGCAGACACGGCCTTATTCTGCGTATTTCTTGAAAATTACGCAGGCATTATGGCCTCCGAAGCCAAACGTATTACTCAACGCAGCACGAACGGTGCGCTTTTGTGGTTGACCGAAGGTAAAATTCAACTTATAGTCAATTTCCGGATCCTCGTCGCCATCTTCGTGATTAATCGTAGGTGGAACAATATCCTCATTGACCGACATAACGCAAGCCATTGCTTCAATGGCACCAGCGGCTCCAAGCAAGTGTCCTGTCATAGACTTGGTACTGCTGATGTTCAATTCGTATACGTGCTGTCCAAAAAGTGAAATAATTGCCTTACACTCGCTGATATCACCAACAGGTGTTGAGGTGCCATGTACATTTATGTAGTCAATGTCTGCGGGTTGGAGGTTGGCATCGTCAAGAGCATTTTGCATAACGAGTTTCGCACCAAGACCTTCAGGATGCGATGCTGTTATATGATGAGCATCTGCACTCATGCCTGCACCAACCATTTCTGCATAAATCTTTGCACCACGGGCCTTTGCATGTTCTAATTCTTCAAGAACAAGAACAGCACTTCCTTCTGCCATTACAAAGCCATCGCGACTTGCGCTGAAAGGCCGACTTGCCTTTTGAGGTTCGTCGTTACGAGTACTCAAAGCATGCATCGCAGTAAAACCGCCAACGCCAGCAGCAGTAATGGCTGCCTCTGCGCCACCGCTTACGATTACATCTGCCTTACCTAAACGAATCAGATTGAAGGCATCTGCAAGTGCATTTGTAGAAGAAGCACATGCACTGGAGGTTATGAAATTGGGACCATGGAAACCATACTTAATGCTGATATGACCGGCACAAATGTCGGCAATCATTTTAGGCACAAAGAATGGATTGAACTTGGGACCAATTGTTTCGGATGTCTTGGCATATGAAGTAACTTCCTCTTCGTAGGTTTTCATACCTCCAATGCCAACGCCGAAAACTACGCCAACGCGGTTTTTGTCGACTTTTTCCAAATCCATTGCACTATCTTCTACAGCCATAATTGCAGAAGCAAGTGCATACTGACAATAGGGGTCCATCTTTCGAACTTCCTTCCTGTCAATAAATTGTTCTGGTTTAAAGTCTTTTACCTCGCAGGCAAACTGCGTTTTAAACTTTGAAGCATCAAAATGTGTAATAGGCGCAGCACCGCTCACCCCATTAAGCATATTCTGCCATGTTTCGGCAGCAGTATTACCTAAGGGTGTGACGGCGCCCATGCCTGTCACCACAACTCTTTTCAGTTCCATGTGATGATGGACTATAAACTACTTCTTACTTGTTTGCTTCGATGAATGCGATAGCATCAGCAACAGTAGAAATCTTTTCTGCCTTGTCGTCGGGAATAGTAATCTCGAATGCCTTCTCGAACTCCATGATCAATTCTACTGTGTCCAGAGAGTCTGCACCGAGGTCGTTTGTGAATGATGCTTCGGGAGTAACGTCTGCTTCATCTACACCCAACTTGTCAACGATAATCTCTTTTACTTTTGCTTCAATTTCTGACATAACTTTATTTTTTAGTTATAAATAATGTAATTAGTCTCATTTGTTTTGCGGTGCAAAGTAAAGACATTTAGAGCAATTTTGCAACACTTTGACATAAAAATATAGTTAAAAGTGCACATTCTGTTACTTTTTGTGCATAAAAGATGCTTTCGGGTACACAATTTCATGTATATGTCCCTACATTATTATATTATATAAGATGTGGAGGTGGGCAAAATATATTGGGAAATATGTTCTTTTACGACAATGAAAAGTTGCTTGTAATTTTTAAACATAGAAAAACTTCAAAACATTTTGTTTGGGATAGAAAAAACCATAACTTTGCAAGCATTATGCCAAAATATGTAGACGTCATATTACCTTTGCCCTTAGAAGGAGTGTACACCTATACTTTGCCTGTTGATTCCATGATTCAACCAAAGGTTGGGCAACGCATCATCGTGCCTTTCGGAAACCGTAAATTCCACACTGGCATTATAAGCCGTCTGCACAACGAACCGCCATCGTTCCCGACGAAACCGGCTTTGGAGATTCTTGATAAAGAACCTATAGTAATTGAAAGTCAATTACGTTTATGGCAATGGATCAGCAGTTTCTATTATTGTTCCTTGGGCGAAGTCTTCAAAGCCGCATTGACATCCGGACTAAGACTGGAGAGCGAGAGTTCAATCACATTGAACGAAAACTGGAATAACGAATTGCCCCTCTCGCCGAATGAAGGGAAAATCTGGGAAGCACTTTGCGGGAAACGCGAACAGACTATAGCAAGTTTACAAAAAACCACGGGGATAAAAAACATCTTGCATGCCGTTAAGGGTCTTCTGGAAAAAGGTGTCGTACAGATGAAAGAAGAGATACGACGCACTTACAAACAAAAGACAGTGACGTGTGTACGTCTTTCTGAAAAATACGACAACGAGGCCGCCCAAAACGAGGTCCTTGATGCTATGCGGTTATCACCGCTGCAAAAGAAATTACTACACTGCTTCTTGAATTCGGAAGAACCCGTTGAGAAACAGACATTGCTGCGAGAATCTGAATGTTCGGACGCTATACTGAGGGCATTATGCACAAAAGGAATCATCGAAACATATGCAAGGCCTACCGAGAGGTTACAGGCTTCCAGTTCCTTTGACGAAGCAAGAGTACCGGCTTCTCCGCTGACTCCGGTGCAACAAGAAGCCATGAATAGCATTGACGAGCAATGGGAAAGTCATGACGTATGCCTTCTGCATGGTGTGACGAGCAGCGGAAAGACAGAAATATACATCCATCTTATGCAGAGAGCACTTGAGGAGGGAAAGCAAGTACTCTTCATGCTACCGGAAATTGTCTTGACTGCACAACTGACGGAAAGGCTGCAACGTGTTTTCGGTTCACGTTTAGGCGTCTATCATTCACGTTACCCCGAAAACCAACGTGTAGAGTTGTATCATCAGATGTTGTCGGATGCGCCGTATGACATTGTTGTCGGAGTGCGTAGCAGTATCTTTTTACCTTTCAAGCGTCTGGGTTTAATCATCATTGACGAGGAGCACGAAACATCATTCAAACAACAGGATCCCGCTCCGCGATATCATGCCAGAAATGCCGCATTAGTTATGGCAAAACAAGCCGGAGCAAAGACTTTACTGGGTTCTGCAACTCCAAGCATGGAGTCGTACTACAATGCCTTGAATGGCAAGTATGGTCTTGTTACGCTTAAGACACGATATGCCGGACTAAAGTTGCCAAGTATCGAGATAGTCGATGTCCGCGAGATGCAACGTAAGAAATTGATGACCGGCATCTTCTCGGCACAATTACTTGCCCAGATAAAAAACACTCTGCAACAAAAGAAACAGGTCATTCTTTTCCAGAACCGCCGAGGATATGCTCCTGTGCTTGAATGTAAAGTATGCGGATGGACGCCACGTTGCCAAAACTGCGATGTGAGTCTGACCATCCACCGAGGAAACAGACAAATGGTTTGCCATTATTGTGGAAAAACATACGACATTCCGTCCGTTTGCCCAAACTGCGAAAGTCGCGAACTATCCAGCAGAGGCTACGGAACCGAACGCATCGAAGAACAATTGCAAGCACTTATTCCGGAGGCACGCATAGCACGAATGGACCTCGACACAACGCGTTCAAGGCAGAATTACGAACAGATTTTGCACGACTTCGAAGAGGGGAACACCGACATCCTCATTGGCACACAAATGGTTTCCAAAGGATTACATTTCGACAGGGTAAGTCTTGTTGGAATACTTTCAGCAGACACAATGCTCTCACAACCAGACTTCCGGAGTTACGAAAGAGCATTCCAACTCATGGAGCAGGTTGCAGGCAGAGCAGGACGAAAAGGAGATGCCGGCCATGTAATACTGCAGACGAGGGATGTTGAAAATGCCATTGTCAAACAAGTCGTCAGCCACAACTACGAAGGCATGTATGCACAGCAAGCCGAAGAACGTGAGTTATTCCGCTACCCACCCTTCTGTCGCATCATTTTCATCTACATAAAACACCGCGACGAAAGTGTCATAGAAACTCTTTCCGCAGAATTTGCCAGTCTGTTGAGGCAAGTTTTCAACGACAGAGTATTAGGTCCCGACACACCACCGGTAAGTCGTGTCCAACTCATGCACATACGAAAACTCATACTGAAACTGGAAATCTCTGCTCCGATGTCAGCCGTCCGTCAACGCATCATAGCACTGCAAGAACAAATCCTCGCCATGCCTAAATACCGTTCGGCACAGATATATTACGATGTTGACTGACCAGAAAACATTCACACACACGTGGCATTGAAAAACCATACGTGTTAAGTCGGCAAACTATACACGTTAAGTTTGCAAAGTATACACGTTAAGTTTGCAAAGTATACACGTTAAGTCGGCCGACTATACACGTTAAGTTTTTCACGATGCCAAACCACCTCCGAAAAGGCGACATTCCAAGACAACATCTCCAGCAAAGATTACATATACAGAATACACGAAAACAAGAAACACAATCAACAAAGAAATATGACATGCGAATTGTGAGTTTTGAATAAAAATCGTAACTTTGTAGGCGAAAATCAATCAGAATTCAGTTTATGTTTTCAGGTATCATAGAAAATATGGCACGAGTAGTTGCCATAGAACACGAGCAAGACAACGTCCACCTGACGCTTTCATGCCCATTCGCAGAAGAACTGAGCATCGACCAAAGCATCGCTCACAACGGCGTTTGCCTGACAGTAGTGCGCCTCGAAGCAGGCACCTACACCGTAACAGCCATGCGCGAAACACTGGAACGCAGCAACCTCGGACTGCTCAATGTTGGCGACCTGGTGAATGTTGAACGCTCCATGTTAATGAACGGTCGTTTAGACGGACACATCGTGCAAGGACACGTCGACCAAACAGCCGTTTGTGTTGCAGTCGAAGATCAGCAAGGCAGTTATCAGTACACATTCCGATACGACAGCACAAAAGAGATGGTAAAGCACGGATACTTCACCGTAGACAAAGGCAGCGTGACCGTCAACGGCGTAAGCCTCACCGTATGCCGACCCACAGAAAACACCTTCCAAGTCTGTATCATTCCCTACACATACAACAACACAAACTTCCATGCCATAAAAGAAGGAACAGTTGTCAACATCGAATTTGACATCATCGGCAAATATCTGGCAAGAATACAATCACTATTATAACCATGAAACGATATCTTCTGATACTATTAACTGCCCTGATGGCAGTAGGAATGCAGGCCGGGAAACATGTCGCAATCTGGCCAAAAGGCAAAATGCCCAACACCCAACCACAGCAAATTGCTGCAATGACAGCAGAAGTCAACACAAAAGGCTTCAATCCCGACAAAAACAGAATGCCCTACTTGGAATGGATGGAGAAGCCCGCCAATCCCAACGGAGGCTGTATGATACTCATTTCAGGAGGAGCATACAACGTCACCTGCGATGACAACCTCATACAACTATGGACAAAACGCTTCACCGAACTGGGCTTCCAATGCGTCAACTTCGTATATCGCACCCCACGACCGGAAGGACTTCCAATATATAAAACAGCCTGGGAAGACGGACAACGCGCAGTACGCATGGTACGCAACGAAGCGAAGAAACGAGGATTCAACCCCGAAAAAATTGGCACCATAAGCATGTCTGCAGGCTCTCACCTGGCCTTGTTGCTCGCAACAAGTTCACAAACACCTGCATATGCACGCATAGACGACCTCGACGACGTGCCCTGCCACATCAACTTCGCAATCGTCAACGCACCCGCCTACGTCCTCAGCGACAGCAAAGGCGGCACACCCAACGTCCGACAGGGTTATGGGCCAGATGTAAAACTCGACACAATTTTCCATTTCGACGAAAAAACATGCCCCATGAGTCTGCATCACGGAGGAGCCGACGAATACAGCCCTAACGCCTCGACAATGATTTTCCGCCAACTTCGCAAAAGAAGAATCAACGCAGAACTTCACATCTATCCGGGCAAAGGACATGGAGCATTCGGACTTGAACATGGCGTGGAGTTCCTGAAACAAATGGGCCTGTTAGACCCACTCCTGCCCGAAGTGGAGTTAATGAAACGTTATGACCACAACAACGACCGGGCAAAATATGTAAAAGAAAACATCTGGCCGGAAGGCAAAATGCCTTATGTACAGGAGAATCAAGGTACACCATACATCGAATGGCATATCCCGGCAAATCTCAAAACAAAAGCCATCCAGATAATTTATTCAGGCGGAAGTTATATGGGCAATGGTCCCGACGGATTCGAGGTTGCACCTGCACGCAGACATCTCAATAGCCTTGGCATGGCAGTCGTAACAATGCGCTACCGCACACCTCGCCCTGCAGCCGAAACAGGCTTGAAGAAACACATCTCCGCATGGCAAGACTTGCAACGCGCCATTCGCCTCGTCAAGAGTAAAGCAGCAGATTATGGACTGGACCCCAACAACATTGGCATCATGGGAAGCAGTGCAGGCGGACATCTCACCTTAATGGGAGTAACATCATCCGTGCAACAAGCCTATCTCCCCATCGACGAACTCGACAAAATACCTTGCAACGTACAATGGGGCATCGGCATATATCCTGCATACTCACTAACCGACGGAGCAGAAGAAAGCAACAACATGGGCATCGGCGGAGTTGAAGACAATGCCGTACTTGTCCCCGAGTTCAACTTCGACCTCAAGACTGCGCCGATGCTCTTCGTTCATGGTGACGAAGACGTATGGGCAGCAATGAATTCTGTCAAGATTTGGGAAAAGATGCGCGCCATGGGCATTCAAAGCGAATTGCATGTGCTTGCAAAACGCAATCACAGTTTCCAGAAGACAGCATCACCAGGAACAGGAAGTTACACTTTCCTCGAACGTA
>X129_Alpine_Ibex__coassemble_65_pt1 | contig 13056 bp, 8 predicted proteins | sample X129_Alpine_Ibex__metabat2_low_PE_007 | metagenome-assembled genome bin X129_Alpine_Ibex | reverse complement strand
TGTCGCAATAGAAGGGACTCTTCCATCCGCTTGCCCATGTAAAGGGATCGTTGGGTTGTAACTTAATGGCTTTTACATTCAGCAATTTTGCTGCAAAGATTGATTCAACTGCGTTCATGTTGTTTGATATTTATTGTTTAAGTGTTAATCAGAAATTTCTTGCCGTCCTTGATGTATAGTCCCGGCTCTTGAATACTGGCTGTGCGAGTTCCATCGAGCCGATAGATGATGCCTTTTCCTTTTATTCCCGTTGGAGCAGAAACTGCATCGTCGTCACTGGCGACGGTAAGGAGAAGTGGTTGTGAGACGGGTGTGCCGTCGATACAAATGCAGTATTCGTATTCTCCTGCTGCAAGTCCGGTGAGTGTGATGTTGCCTTCTTCTGTTCCAAGGGGCATAACATCCTGCCATACCTCGTTTTGCTTAATGCAGAGTTTGGCAGGCAGGGCAGAGTGGAGACCGCTGTAGTGCATAGTGATCTCTTCGCTCGAGTTGTATGCTAACTTGTCTGCACGAAGTCGTGCCGGCTTGCCGATGGCAAAGTATTGACGTTCAAAAGGCTCGGAGTAGCCGTCTGCCATGAAGTAACCTACGAAGTAGATGCCTTCTGGGAGTGGCTCGGTCCAGTTGTTCGTGCCACTTACGTTGAGGGTAAGCGAACCGTTAATTCTGGTGTTGTAGAGCCATGTGGGGCATTTTGAATCCTTTGGTACGATGCCTGCTGCATAGATGCCCACCCAGTCTTTGCTTATCATGGGGGTGTTTGTGAGCCTTACCACAACGGCATTACCTATGGCATAGACACGCTTGCTGGGTTGCATGCTGAAGGTTGTGGGGTCGAAGGAACGCGACGTTACAAAAAAGGGAATACGCTGCGAGCACTCGGTGTAGCCACTGTCGGCAAAGAGTACGGCAAAGTATTCGCCTGCAGTCGGGACGTTTAGGCTGACAGTGCCTGCGGCTACATCGGTGTATTTATAGACGGTAGCCTTGTCGTTTGTGCCCGGGTTCTTTCCTTTGGCGTAGATGCCAATCCATGCTTCTTTGCCGACAGGAACGTCGCTGAAGGTGGCTTGTATGCTTTCGTTCACCCGATAGAATTGTTTGTCGAGGGTGAGAGAAGAAGTGTACATTGTTGTTGCGCCGTCAATCCAATCGGTATAGATGGGGTTACCCTTGCTGCCGAAACAGTTGCAGGGGCGAATGGCAAAGCGATAGGAAAAGTCTTTAGGCAATTCGCTTGCACCATAGACACAGTGTACAATGCCTTCTTCTTTATTCTCTCCGAGATAACATTTGGGTGAGAATACTCGTTTTGTGGCAGTGATGTGGCGAACATCGAGCCAGTCGTATTCTACTTGCACCTCATAGTCGAAGGCACGAACGCCGGCATTCTTTTTCAGGACGGTAGGGAAGTGCACTGTGACCTGGCGTTGCGTTGTGCCATATCTGTCTGTTCCGTTGCCGGCAGTAACTGTTGCTTTTGTGTCGGCAGGGAATTGTGGAATGGCAGCCACTTTGGCACGATTCTCATAGGTAAGCGGTTGTGTGGCAGAAATGGGCCATGGCAGGAACCAGGCATCACCGATGGGCTCGTCGTAGACAAACTCACGTTTCTCGAAGGTAATGGCATCGTCGTAAACGCGCATTATCATGCCTTGCCGACCATCGGATGGGTTCATCTTCTGCATTTGCGATGGTGGTTTTGCCGACCAGTCGTCTTGGTAGGTGTTTTCTCTTGCCGGCATCGGGTAGAGATACTTGAGCGAGGAGGTGCCAATACTGGTGAAACTGCCTTGCCAAAGGTTGCGGTCGTCGTCGAGCGGCGAATGAGAATGACCGGAGAAGGCAATGGCATTGGGGTATTTGCTCAGCAGTTTTGTGACTGTACCGTCGTCTCTGCCCCAAGCCCAGGCGCAGTTGCAAGTGTCTTTTAGATGTGGATGTTGTATGTAGAAGAAAGGTTTCCCATCGGCAGTCAGTTCCGAATCGTGTTCCTGCAGGAAGTCGGCAAGGCCGCTGATGTGGTTTTGGTTCTCCCAATGAGCGCCTATGAAGTGATAACCTTTGATGGACTTCATCCAGATGGGTTGGTATGGTTCCTTGAAGCATTGTTCCCAAGCCTCCGCCCGACGTTTGCCGATGCCTTGGGCTTGTGCTGTTTCGGAGCCGACACTGCTGATAGTGCTGCCCCAGGTGTAGCCGTCGGTGTCGTGATTGCCGTAGATGAAGAGTTGTGCTGTATCTTTGCCGTTCAGGCCTTTGTTGTTTGGAAAGACTTGGAACCAAGCGTCTGCAACGACTTGCAGTCGCGGAATGAGTCCTTGGTCGGCCATGTCGCCGGCAACGATTACGCCATCCACATTCTGTTCGCGAAAGTATTCGAGCGTATGGATAAAGGTCTCTGCGGTGTTGGCTTCCGTCAAATGAATGTCGCTGACAATGCCAATGACAAGGTTTGGCTCGCCTAAGGTAGCAATCTTTTCTGCAAGGGCTGGAGCACCTATATATGCTGCTCCCGCAAGAGCAGTAGAGCGTTGGAGAAATTCTCTGCGGTTCATGGTCTGTTATGTAGTTTATGGCAAAGTTACTATTTTATGGTGGAAGCAGCAAATGAAGTACTTGCATTTTTCACCATTTTGTAAAATGTAGGTCAAATTGTCTTCAAAAAGCTAATATCATCTCTACAAACACAATGTCTTATACTCATATAGGTAGTCACATTTAACAACGAAAAATGTGTTATCATATTCTTTATAGATATATAAACAATGTGTAGTCGCATTATTATTCACATTTTGTATAAAATAGTATTTCGTTTCTATTGTATAGAAAAAAATAAGTTGTAATTTTGCTCCTGTCTTGAGGACTATTTTTATACATTGAAAGTATTAAGTAGTTTTCTATTAGGACAAAGAGAGCGTTCCGCGCTTTCATCCTTAATCACGAAATCGCCAATTTCAATGCAGAAGGATGATTGTGATGGCATCGCCTTATGCTATGCATTGTATGCATACGATTGCACCGTATGTTGCGAATGTATAGGCGTAGGGGTGTTGTTTCTGTTCATTTCTGCAATGGTGTTTGGCGATACCTGTGATTGGATGAGTGAGGACAAGTCCCTACGCTCTTTTAGCGCTCACTAAACTATCACCACGAGGGAAAGTGATAAAACAAAATGGACTCTCGTGTATGCTAGCTATCGAAAAACTGAATTTGGGGTCGTATGATGAAATATATTTAATCAATCCCCATGAGATTCTTTACATTCAGGCAGAAGACCATTATAGTCAAGTTTTTTATTACTCTGGCCTTTCTTTCATGCTTCCGCATGGATTAGGTCAACTTGATGAAGTGTTCAAAAGGAATGGAGCAGATTTCTTAAAACGATTTGGAAGGCGATTTATTGTTAATACGAATCATATTGTATATGCTAGCACGTTAAAACAAATACTTGTACTTGGTGATGCGACAGGAAAGAGGCACAATCTGAAAATTTCAAAACCCGTACTTCGGGAGTTTATTGATGGCAGCAGAATTACGGAGAAGTGAACTATAACATGAAACACCCCAAAAAATTCACGAGTTTTTTGGGGTGTTTCGCGTATTGCCCATTTAGGATTGATTCTTGTTCCTTAATATGTATGTACTTTTGCGGGGTGAAAATGAGGATAAAAGAAGCGTTATCAAATGTAACTATATTACATATTAAATATATAATGTATATAAGAGAAAAAGATCTTTAAATTCTAAATTTTGTTTAATTAATAGTTAAGTTATGAAGAAAAAAGTAATTAGTGCAGTCTTGTTTGGAGTTCTTGCTTTGGCTTCGACAGGAACATTTGTTTCATGCAATGACTATGATGACGAGGTTAACAATCTTCAGGAGCAAATCAATGAAGATAGAGCTAAGTCGGCTGCATTGCAGAATCAACTTGAAAGTTACAAGGCTGCATTGGAGAATGAGTTGAAGGAACTGAAGGCTTCCTATGAGACTCAAATTGCAGAGGCAAAAGCTGCTCTCGAGAGCGAACTTCAGAAGAAGGCAGATGCAACTGTAGTTGATGCATTGGTAGAACGTATTGTGTCACTCGAAACGGGCCTTAGTGCAAGTGTAGCTACATTGCAATCACAGATTGATGTTTGCAATAACGCTATCGAAAAGCTCAATGCTGCAATTGCAAATTGTGCGACTGTTGCAGAGCTTAATGCTATCAAGGCTGACGCAGAAGCAAAATTGGCAGCGCTTAGCGGAGACGTAAAGAGATTAGAGGAGCAATTAAATGCTCTTTCTGCTTCAACTGGCGAGAGCATTGCCAGTATCTTGGCCAACATGGCTGCGCTTCAGGATAAGGATGCAGAAAATTATAAGGCATTGCTCGCTGCAATTGCAGAAGCGAAGCAGGATGTAGAAGAAAAAATTACTGCAGAAGAAGCTGCTCGCATAGCAGCAATCAATGACTTGCAAACTCAGATTACTGCGCTTCAGGCATTCATGGCAGCAATTCAGGAAGCCGACTATCAAAAACAAATTGACAATCTTACCAGCATTCTTAATAACTTCAAAGCAGAGATTGAAGCAAAAGACTATCAAGGTCAGATTGACAATATCTGCAAGGATATTACCACAATTAAGGGCAATATCAGCGAATTGATGACTAAGGTTGCTACCAACGAAATGAGCATTGAGAACCTGAAGACAGAAATGGCTGCTCTTAATGGTAAATTGTCAGCAATGGAGCAGAATTTCCAGGGTCAAATCAACTCATTGGCTGTACTCATCGAGAAATCTTTGACAAGTCTTGTCTTCAAGCCCAGCCAGTATGTTTATGGTTTCGGAACCATCAATGTTCAGAGCTTCACCGGTTGTGAACTTTTGAGCAAGCAAATCGTTGATGCTGGTGTTTATGGTAAAGTAGACGAATATACTGTTCCATCATCTAACAACCCCGCAGTTTCTACTTGGGCACCTTCTGCACATGCGAAGTATCACATGAACCCCAGCACAGCAGATGTTACCAAGTATGATTTCAGTTTTGCTGATGTTGAAACAAAGAATGTTCTGACTCGTGCAAACGACGAAAAGAGCATCGGTGCTACAGCAGGTAAGGTTAGTGCAGAGAATGGCATATTGGATGTTGAACTCAATATTGCTTATCCTGGTAACCTCAACGATGCCGTTACACAGACCGATGGTACAAGTTCTTTTGCGTGGGTAAGCACACTGGCATTGCAGGCTACAGAAAAGGACGCAGAGTCTGCTAAGGTAATCACTTCTGACTACGCACTCGTTGTGCCGAGTTACTATGGTAACCTTTGTTTGGCAAACAACCAGGCTAATCCTGCAGACCACAAGAACGGCAGCAACAAGGCTCACCACCTGCGTACTTCTGCTGTTGAAACAATCTCTGATGAATTAGTAACCTTCGAGATTCCTTATAATGCAACTTTGGATTTGACACAGTATATAGAAACCCACTATGGTGTTTCTTCTACTGCAGAAGGTGAAAAGGTTGGCGACAAGGCATTTACTGCTGCAGAATTTGCTGCTACAGGCATGAAGTACAACTATTCTCTTGTTTCTTATAAGGGTGAATACGAAAATCAGGCTTCTGTCGCTGAAATTAGCGAGGCTGGTGTGACAAACGTACAGGGTGCTGACGCTAAGTATATTGGCCAGACCTATGTTGTTCGTATTCTTCTTCAGGATGGTAACAACAAGAACCTTGCTGTCGGCTATGTTAAGATTCTTGTAACAGACCAGGGTGCAGATCCTGCTGCAGTTACAGGTGGTATCGCTTTGAACTGTGAAAATCCGACTAACTCAGCTGTTGCTATGGATGAATTCGTTGAGCAATTCAAGACGAGTTATAGTAGTTCTTTGACGACGAATGACTTTATGGGTACTAAATATGTACTTGATAGTAAGGTTTATTCTACAATGGGCACCAACGCTACAGAGTTTGGAAAGGGTCAGTTCTTATTGGCTGAAAACAATTTGGTTCTCAGTTTGACATCTGATGAGGCTAAGGAGCTCTTCTACAATGATGGTCGTGTTGTTCCTCAGACGATTAAGGTTTATGCAAGATTTGCTCAACAAGCAGCAGGTTTCAGTGATTTGTGGGTAGAATACACTATAGATAAGGACAAGATTGTCTATGCACAAGGTACATTTGAGGATGCAAAGAAGATTCAGTCCAAGTGGTATGTAAAGAATAGTAAGACACCAGCATCTGCAGGTAAATTTGATGAAATTCATGCAAATGTTGCTACAAGTGTTAAACCTACATTTATCTCCGACATTTTATCTAATTTTGTAGGTGAAAAGGCTTATATTAGTGGAATCAATCCATCACTTACAAACTTCACTTTAGACCAATATGCCGATTTGACAATTGCAGACACCGAGTTTAATAATCGTACAGTTAAAGGCTCAAGTCATAATACAAATGGGGAGAATAAGGAGTACCAACTTATCGTTTCAGATGATAACAAGATACTTTCTGCTTATGAGGTTGGTGATGAACCTGAAACTGCTCAGCCTGTTGTTGTCCTTACCGGTGAATATAATCGTACAGCAACATATCAGGATAATCCTGTAGCGTGTGACATTTTGAACTATGCTGCCCATACAGATCTTGGAGAAGGCGAAACGTTTGCAGTTGAGATCTTGATGACACAAGAACGTAACTGCTATGCTGTAGAACTGACCAATAATTCATTCTTAGTGAAGTTCCTCCGTCCTATTAATATGTTTGATTTGAAGGCAGAACCTACTGTTGATGCTGTGCACGGAGGTGGCATGTGGTATGTTCAGGATTTGTGAAAATCCACGGATTGGCGCGACTATAGTTTCAATGATCATGATGAATTCTATGGATTCTATGGTGTAGGAAAGAATTCGATTGTTCCTGTTCTTGAAGATGGTAAGATTACTGGTGCGAAAACCGATATCAATATTGAAGGAGAATTTGAGCCTCTTGATGAAGTTGCTCCTAGCATTAAATTGACTTGGGATCCTACTGCTGAAAATAGCAAGATTAACGGTAAGATTGGATATGAAAATAATGGCTTTACTGTCAATAGACCATTCCATATTCAGGTTCCTATGAATGTTTACTATGCATGGGGTAAAATAGAAACAGTAGTAACATTGACAATTGCTCCGACAATCAATAACCTTCCTAAGAAGTAATCTTTGATATTCTAAACTTTTTTTACAGAGGGATGCCTTATGTGGGGTGTCCCTCTGTTGAATAACACACCAATATGCGTAGAATCAATACACTATTCATACTTTTTGTTTCTGCATTAGTTTTGGCTGTCCTTTACACCAGATGTGGAGGAAACGGGATAGTAGAACCCTCCTCGAAGTCTGCAGATGGTGAGATACCAATGCGTGTGTCATCATATGATACTACTGCTGTTCTATCTTTGGCAAAGGAATATCTCAATTATGTTGTGGATAGCAACTACGATGCAGCCTTGGATATGCTGTACGTACTTGATGAGTATAACCTGCCAGTAGAATTGGATTCGGCTCAGCGTCAGTATCATCGTAAGGCAATGGCTTTATATCCAATGTCTGGTTACGAAATAGAAAGGCTGACTTTTTGGCGTGCGGCAGATAGCCGACTGGATTACTATATACTCATTTCTAATCCTTCAGACAGTGCAGAGAAAGCACGTGTTCGCTCTGCCTTGCGTCCGGTGCGATATGAAGACATTTGGTATCTGACAATTGCTGATGATAGAGGTATCAATTATAATTCAGAAATAAGCCAATGAGACAGTCACTCCCATAAATACTCTTTGTCATTAAAGGTTTCATTGGTATAGGTCTTTGTCTGCATATGTGTGGATTGTCTTCTTTGATACGGCGGAATACGTTGTATAGGCAGGCAGCCCTTTGTGGACAAAGGCCTTTTTGACTTATATAATATGACAGTCCCCTGAGTTTTATCGCATAGCCTGCTGACGATGGAATCTTAATGAGTTTGGTAGGTGCTCTATTTGGCAAAATGTCGGGTTGAAAGTTGTTTTACTTTCTTTTTGCTATTATTGCACACTTCGTAAAGTGGCAAAAAATAGGTCGAAAAACGTTAGAATTTCAAATTTTACGAGGATTGTTTGCAGACGATGCCAGTATAGTTTGCAAACTATACACGTTAAGTTTGACTTTTATCCACGTGTCGTTTGTCACTTACTCACGTTACGTCTGCCCAAACATCAGGCCAAAATGTGTGCAAAAACCGGTGAAATCGTTCATTTTTTCTAACCAGAAGTGCCAATCAGGCACTTCTGAATTTTACGGCAGTCTCGTAACTTCTTGATTCTCTGTGTTGACTTGATTTGAGCGATTTTCTTCGAAAAAATGAACCTAATACTATCCGAAGTCATTTTAAGCGATTCTGGAGCGTTTGCCAAAAATGCGAGTGTAAGCAAAATGTTGAATTTGCTTACATTTTGTCAAGTATATAAAACGGGGGTAGAGACATGGCAGACTAATCGGATTGTTTAGTTCCGATGCCTTGCAACTTACAAAATTCTTGTGTCAGCCAAAGGCTTCGACTTCGGCAGAGTAGTGCCCATAGATGTACTCCACCACCATGCGGCCGAACCGACCTTGTTCGGCAGCCAAACAAGAGACGAGTCCCATCGTCCAACGCCAGTTGACTTCTATGCACGGGCAAATGCCTTCCTGGGCCAACATCATGTCGATACCGACCGGACCGGAGTAGGTGTATTGGCTCAGACGCTGTTCCCACCAGGCACGAATCTCCTGAATGTATGCCGGCGGAATGTATTGAGCCAGCCATGCAAGTTTCTGTTCTTCGGGTGCCACAACGTTTCCCAAGTAGGCTCCTCGCTCGTTGGTGTTAAAGAGAGAAAGTCCTCGATACTCGACTCCGCCTTTTCCGTCGAGCCAGAATTCAAGGGCAAAGTCGGTCATTTTGTGCAGGAACTGTTCTACAACGATGTTGCCCTGTGCTTTGAGAATCCGTTTTGCCCATGCCTGCCACTGTGTATTGTTGCTCTGCATCAAACCTTTGCCACTGCTGCTCCAAGGGGATTTCAACAAGGCGTTGCCATATTTTGCAACGGCCTCCTCTGCCTCTTCTATGCTCTGGCAAAGCACAGATTCGCCCGCAAGGTGCCCGTCGAGAGGCAATTCCTGCCGAATTTCCTGCAAAAGGCCGACGGCTGTACGCCGATGGGAGAGTTGTCTCAACCGTTCAATCTCTTCGGAAGAAGGCATGAGCGACTCTTGAACGCCAGCCTGCTTCAGTTGATGGCAGAGTGCGGCACTCCATCCCCAAGGCACAATGCGGCAATCATCCGGCAGGGAGAGCCTGTCTTCGCCATTCCACACGACGTCGCCTTCCTTAGCCCACCACTGCGGAAGCCACCACAATTCGCGGCGCATCTGCTGTATCTGTGCCGGCGGTGTATATCCGGGATGCCCGTCGGCGAGGGCCATGTCATTCTCGGGGTTGAAGATGTAGAGTGTCATGGTTCAGGAGAGACGCTTGATTTGAATGTCGGTATAATAGTGTTTCAGTATCTGTTTGTAGCCGTAACCTTGCTCACCCATCACAGCAGCACCGATTTGGCAAAGTCCTACGCCATGTCCCCAACCGCGTCCGTGAAGAACAAAACGACCGGGTATGCCGTCCTCGACATCTTTGACCTCAATGGTGAAGGCACTGCTCTTCAGGGTCGATGTGCTGAGCATGCGCCGTATCTCAAGTTCCTTGCCTACAACAAACTTCTTGTCCTTGCCCACAATTCGCAGTTTACTGATGTGTCCGCCAGGACCTTTCTCGACAGGTTCCATGTCAAGTATTGCTCCCAGGTCCGTCTTCAGGTGTGCTGTGATACGATTGTGAATCTCTTCTTGAGTCAGTTCCTCTGTCCATTCGAGGAAGTCGTGTGTCTCGAGGTCGTAGTCGTTGAGCACCTGTTTCAGTATCTGCTTGTTGTCTGTATTGCAGAAGGGGTCTTTGACTGAACGCAGATAGGGGACACTTATATTTTCCCAACAATACTGGTATTCATTGGTCTGTCCGCCACAACACTTGCCAAAGCGTGTGTCGCAAATCTTTCCATCGTACATCAGAACCTGTCCGCGAGTGGCATCGACAGCCTTTGCCACCTGGGGATTGTTTGCTCGGGTAATGCCCTGATAGCGTTGGCAATGATCGTCGGCACACACATCGAAGATGGTATGGTCTCCGAGCGGTCGTACCAGCGGATGCTTTCTCCTTCGCCCTTAACAAAGGAGAAGAATGGTGCCGGACCGTTTGCCCTTTCCAGACGGCGTTGCATTTGGGCATACAGCCAACTGCGGGAAATGACGGCAGCAGCCTTCAGGTATTCCAACGAACAACTGCTTTTCATTTCGCTGCTGATGACACTTTTCAGATAATCCTCTACGGGCAGGACGTTGATGGCAACAATCTTGTCTTCTTCCACAACAAGTTTCAAGACACCCTGGAAGGTTTGCGACTCCTTCCGTTCCCAGTGGAAACCTTGTCCGATGGTGACATCATGCAGTGTGAACGAACCTTCTCCTCGGAAGGTCAGTTCTTGATAGACATTGTCACGCCAGCGAATGCCTCCTTCAGTGTACTCTGCCATTTGTTCGCCCACGACTTCGTTGCCTTTGGCATGATAGGGCGTGTTCATGCAGAACCGAAGGACAGTATCCTTCATGATGCCGACAGAAACCTCCTGGCTGAGGCTGATGGTGTCTTCTTTAGTGTCTTTGCTATTGAACTCTTCCGGTTTGTCCGTCAGTTGTGCTATGATGGGTTTCAAGGCTTCCGGACTTAGTGTGACTTCTTGCAAAATGGCTTGCGCCTTTTCGGAGGTCAGTGCCTTGAAGTCCTGTTCCCTGGGTGTAATGAACAGACCACACATGTCCAGCGCTCCCGGACTTATCATCAACTGCTCTTTGCCTTCGGCATAATAACAATCCGGACGATGTTTGCTACGGGGGAAGATGAGTGTGACGAGTTCGTCTGGACGGCTTGCTGTCCCTTCTTGTCTCCAGCAGACGATATTCAGTCTGGGTTCGGTTTCATTGCCTTCTACGGGAAGAGCATTATATGTTCTCTGACAGAGAATGCTGTCGCTTTCTGCCGGCATGCTGCGAATGACAAATACAGGGCAGGCATATCCTTCCAGAATATAGAGTCCACAACGGTTCCCGACATTGCCTGCCTCTTCCATCGTGGCGGTTTGTTCTCCTGTCAGTGGATAAAGTTTCCGCAGTTTGTTCTCATACATTGCCCAGTCGCGTTCGAGTGGAACAATACCTCTGCTACCTGCCTGAAGATGCATGTGGTCGGGGCATGAAGCACCACAAAGAGGGCCATTGTAGAAGACCAGATGTTTAGGCATGTTCCATGCCATGCGACGTAGTGTGCCGAAACTGCTGTAAATGCTTTGTGGCGTGTGGCGACGCATTGGAATGGTAAAATGTTGAGGAAGGATGGGGTAAGGGTTGACAAGAATCTGATAATGTTTTTCCGTCATCAGTTTGTGTTGCTCTTGCGGGCGGTTTATGTCACAAAGGAAACAAGGGCGCTCGCTGATGCTTTTCTTGTCAATGCTTGCACCTGTCGAAATGATGCGGGCAGGATTCCATTGCGCAGCAAGAGACATTTCGCCAAGTGACAGTTCTTTTGTCTGCACACTTTCCTCTAAAGCCTTGTAGCGTTCGGCTGCTTCATGCCATTCGGATAGTTCTTTCTGGAAGAAATCTTCTACTTCTTCGGCAGTCACTTTGTGTTGCCAAAGTAGGTTGAGTTGTTGGCGTGCCTTAATCTCAAGGCTGCGCAAATGGTCTTTGTATGTATTGTTTTTGTTGATTTTGTCTTGACTGAGGGCAGCATCGCTGTTCCCTTCCCAGCGTCGGCAGAGATAGACCTCATCGTAGATGCGCCCGATACGATACCTGCGGCTTATCATCAAGCCAAGGGCATAGTCTTCTCCATAACTTGTGTTAGGTATCTGCAATTCTCGCAGGACAGGTGTGAAGAAAGCGCGTGGAGCGCCCAGTCCATTGATGCGCAGAGCATTGTTGCGGCCGTTGTGTTCTGTCCATTCACGATGGTCGATAAGTCCTGGTGGAAGCGTGTTCAGTTGGAAGTCACACATGCGATACGAACCAATCACCATTGCTGCTCCTTCGGCATAGAAGGTATCTACCATTCGCTGCAAGGTTTGTGGCGAAGAGTACAAGTCGTCGCTGTCAAGTTGCACCACAAAGCGTCCCACCTTCGGGTGATGCACCGCCATATTCCAGCAACCACCGATGCCGAGGTCGTTACGTTCGGGAATGATGTGTATGACACGTTCGTCGTTCCTGAATTCGTCGATGGCTTCTGTTGTACCATCGGTGCTTCCATTATCTACGATGATGAGGTTGAAAGGGAATGATGTTTCTTGTTCCAGTACACTACGAATGGCATCACGAATGGTGCGCTCACGGTTGCGAACAGGAATGATGACCGATGCCTCGACAGCATACTCGCCTTCACACAACTTCACTTCGTCGTATTCATCTCCGTGGAGATATGCATTCAGCGCACGCAAGTGTCGAGTGCACGCCCGTTCCATTTCCACTTGACGGTTACGGTTGCGTGGGTCAACATAGTCGAACTGCTTTTGTCCGCTCAGTCGTGTGTCGTGTTCTACTTCAGTATAGAGGAACTCGTCGATGTGCAGCGGTAATTGCTGGCGACTAATGAAGAGCCTTAAGTCGTAGAGGGCGGCATACTGGTAGTTATGCAGGTTCTCTTGGCGAGCATATTCCTTCAGGGCAGAAGTGCGGAAGAGGAGCACGCTGCCCATTTGGAAGTCATCTCGCACAGCACCGAGTTGGCAATCGATGAGAGGCATTGCGTGGCGTTCTCCATCTGGAGTGAGTGTATAGTGGTCGGCATAGAGCATCAATGCCTTGCTGTCCTCGGCAATGGTGAGCCATCGTGTTAGAGCATGATAGCCCAGTTGCAGCGTGTCGTACTTTGTATATATAAGAGTGTATGG
>X129_Alpine_Ibex__coassemble_64_pt1 | contig 13176 bp, 11 predicted proteins | sample X129_Alpine_Ibex__metabat2_low_PE_007 | metagenome-assembled genome bin X129_Alpine_Ibex | reverse complement strand
ACATTAATGTTTTCAGCCACATGAGAATAGTAAAATTTCTTCTTTTGGTAATGCTTCTTTCTCTCTCTTCCATAGCCGAGGGGAAGAGAATCAAGTCTTGCCCACTGCCGGGTTACAAACTTGTTTGGCACGACGAATTCTCCAAGTCTGCAATCGACCCCGACCGTTGGGTTTTCCAAGAAGCGCGAGCCGGTTGGGTGAACCACGAGTTGCAGACCTACGTGAAAGAGGTCAGCCCAAAAGGCAGGAAGGTGGCGGAGTGCAAGAAGGGCAAGTTGAGGATCTACACCTTCCGCGAAGGCGACAAGATATACAGCGGCCGCCTCTACGGAAACCGTTCGGAAGGCTTCAAATACGGCTACATCGAAGCACGCATCAAACTGCCGAAAGGCAAAGGCACATGGCCTGCGTGGTGGATGATGCCGGTGAGCGGAGGCCGATGGCCTGCTTGTGGCGAGATAGACATCATGGAGGAAGTTGGCGTCGATGCCAACGAAGTCTCCAGCAGCATCCATTGTGCGGCCTACAATCACCCCGCCAAGACACAGAAGACGCACCGCCTCATCTGCGAAGGAGCCGAAGAAAGTTTCCACGTCTATGCCTTGGAGTGGACCGAAGACTACATCCGCACCTACGTAGACGGCAAAGAGCAACTCTACTTCGAGAACGACCACCAGGGCAACAACGACACATGGCCCTTTGACAAAGCCTTCTACCTCATCCTCAACGTGGCATGGGGCGGCGACTGGGGCGGCTATAAAGGCGTCGACGAATCGGCACTCCCACTCACCATGGAAGTAGATTACGTCCGCGTATGGCAAAAGGACTAATTCCGCCACTCCAAAACGAAGGCTGAAAACACCACACATCGAGTCCAAAATAATGGTTAACCATTCCAAACATAATGGTCAACCATTATCGTCAAACAGGTTAACCTAATCGGGCAGAAAGGTTAACCTGTTTTTTTGCCATATCCTGCGGATATGACACTCTACGCGATTTATGTGTCCGAAATCCTTGTACATTATTATAAAAAAGCGTACATTTGTACTGAAATAGCGGCATATTTGCAGTGCGCACAAGGCCCCAGAAGCATGCCCACACATGATGCCTACTATTCCAAAACGCTCATTTTCACCTGAGGAACACAAACACGCACCATGGTAAAATACAACATAGCACTCGAAGGGAAAACCGTCCTCGTGACCGGAGCAGCCGGATTCATCGGCAGCAATCTCGTCATGCGGCTCCTAAAAGACTACAACGACATCAAAGTCGTCGGCATAGACTCCATGACCGACTACTACGACGTGAACCTCAAAAAGGAACGACTCGAAAAGATAGAAGCACTCGGCCGCAACTGGGCATTCATTAAAGAGTCCATAGCCAACAAGGCTTGCGTCGATCAACTTTTCGCAGAGTACAAACCAACCATCGTCGTCAACCTCGCCGCACAAGCCGGCGTACGCTACAGCATCACCAATCCCGATGCCTACATCGAAAGCAACCTCATCGGCTTCTACAACATACTGGAAGCCTGCCGACACAACGCCGTAGAGCACCTCGTCTACGCCAGCAGCAGCAGCGTTTACGGCTCAAACAAGAAAGTACCCTACTCCACCGACGACAAAGTGGACAACCCCGTCAGCCTCTATGCCGCAACAAAGAAAAGCAACGAACTGATGGCCCACGCCTACAGCAAACTCTACAACATCCCATCAACCGGGCTGCGCTTCTTCACCGTCTATGGCCCAGCCGGACGCCCCGACATGGCATACTTCGGCTTCACCAACAAACTCCGCGAAGGCAAAACCATCCAAATCTTCAACTATGGCAACTGCAAACGCGACTTCACCTACATAGACGACATCGTAGAAGGCATCGTCCGCGTCATGCAACACGCACCGGAAGCCTCTCCTAAATCCTCCCCTAAAGGGAAGGACTTGGGGATACACACAGCCGACCCGATGATGTACGAAGTATTGAAAGAGCGGGCAGAAAAGATGCGCAAGAATCCCACAGAAGCAGAGAGCGCGTTGTGGAATGCACTCAAGGCTAATGGCTTAGGTGTAAAGTTCCGCCAACAACACATCATCGAAGACTTCATTGTAGATTTCTACTGCAACGAATACAAAGTAACCATTGAAGTGGACGGCAAATACCACGACACATTTACCCAAACAAAATCAGACGACGAGCGAACCGCCCGTTTGATTGAACTTGGTTATACAGAACTACGTTTCACAAACGAAGAAGTTCTGGGCGACCTGGATAACGTTCTAAAAAAAATAAAGACCTTCTGCAGCGGAACACCCTTCCCTTCAGGGGACGGCCGGGGAGAGGCTGTCCCCTACAAAGTCTATAACATCGGCAATAACTCACCCGAAAACCTGCTCGACTTCGTCACCATCCTCCAGGAAGAACTCGTCGCAGCAGGCGTACTACCAGCCGACTACGACTTCGAATCACACAAAGAACTCGTGCCCATGCAACCCGGCGACGTTCCCGTCACCTACGCAGACACCACACCCCTCGAACAAGACTTCGGTTTCCGCCCCTCCACCCCCCTCCGCCAAGGCCTCCAAGCCTTCGCAAAATGGTATGCCGGGTATTATGTGAAGAAGTAACGGCATACGGGAAAATAACAATTCTGCAAACATTCGATGGAAAACCATACAATCATCTACCGCCTGAAATGGATAGGAATAGCCCTGCTTGTAGTATTCCCACTCCTGTTCCTCGGAAGTTTTCATGCCGTCGGACCAGTATCTGCTCGCATAATTGTTGCATACGGACTATTAGTATACACACTTTGGCGCGGAAGCACAGACTACTTGCCGACTCGCGGCATACAACTCTACTTCGTATATCTCGTTGTGTATCTTTTGGTAAACCTACTTAACCTTACAGCATTCGACATAAGATTCATCAAAGACTTTGTTGCCATACACCTCATTTGCTGTATCATCACATTTGCCTTCCCGCGATTATTCAAGAGTGAAGCCTCCATCCAAGGTGCATGGATTGTCATTGTCTTTGGATACCTCCTTGATGCGGTTGTTACTATCATGCAATATAACAACATTTCGCTGGGTTGGGCAATAGGTATGTACCTCAGCCCCTTCGATATCGAAAACATAGCCGAAGTACGCACCTATTATAGTGATGCAAATGAGTTCCGCAAATCCATCCTGGCAGGCATCATGGGTAGAGCCACAAGCAATGGGTATCTTATTGCTACAATACTTCCCATCGTAACCTACTTCATATGGGATAAGTTTAAGTTCAAAACACTTTGGGCATATACCATGTTTGCCATTGCAGGCCTCTGCATCTACTACATACAGCAACGCATGGCACTGGCTGTGGCTGTAGCGTATCTCTTTTCCATCATCCTGCTGAAAAAGACATCCCCAACGACAAAGATTTTCGCCTCATGGATAACCATCATCGTCCTTGCCTTCGCCTTAGACTACATACAGAATTACGACCTTTCCAAGATGGGACGACTGGCAAACATAGAGGACGAACTGCGTTCCAGCACATTTACGGCCCTATGGGATTTTCTGAGCGATCCCCAAAAGGTTCTGTTGGGATACAACCAAATCACCAACGAGGAAGACAAGACTATGTTCCTTATCCTTGGGCACAACGCCTTCACGGCTGCATTGCGTCTTGGCGGAATCTTCCTGCTGCCGACCTTTATTGTGCTGTTCTACTATCTGTGCAGAACGCTGGTTGAGATTGTTCTCTTCTCGCGCCGAGAAGAGGATTATCGCACGATGGGCTTGGCTGTAGGATGCCTTTGCTATCTGCTCTATTCGCAAACCCACTCCGCAGGTGTGCAGTCGGGCAGTATTATGTTTTGGGTGATGTACATGCTGACTTTGCAAAGCCATAGGATAAAGTACGAGGCTATCGAAGCAAAAGGGAATGAAGGAAAGCCCCTTAAAGAAACGATAGAATAACAGAATACATGAACCAGACAGAGAAAACAAAACGCATTGCCAAGAACGCCGTACTGCTCTACATACGCATGGTGGTGACACTCATCATCACCCTATTCACTTCGCGCATCGTGCTGAAGTCCTTAGGCATCGACGACTTCGGCCTCTACAACGTCATCGGCGGCGTAGTGACGCTGTTCGCTTTTCTACGTTCCTCAATGTCCTCGTCCACCCAGCGTTTCCTGGCCTACGAGATGGGCAGCAGCACTGCCGACAACCTCCGGCACGTATTCTGCGTCTGCCTCACCACCCACATCCTGCTGGCATTGGTACTGTTCGCCCTGGCCGAAACAATTGGACTCTGGTTCTTGAATACACACATCAACATACCCGTAGGCCGCGAAGAGGCTGCCAATTGGATTTACCAATTTGCCGTACTTTCCCTGTGCATGAACATGGTTTCGCTGCCCTACGATGCCGACATCGTGTCGAACGAGCGCATGGGGTACTTTGCCTTCCTCAGCATTTTGGATGCTGTACTGAAACTGGCCATTGCCTATATCGTATTATACACCAAGGGCGACAACCTCATTCTCTACGGAGCCTTGATGATGGGAATCTCTGCCCTGAACCTCTTTCTCAATTGGATTTACTGCCGCATGAAGTTCGCAGAGACCCGGTTTAGTTTCTTTTGGAACAAAGCAATGTTCCTGCGCATCTTCAGTTTCTCCGGCTGGACCATCTATGGGCAGTTGGCAGTCGTGGGGTCCAACCAGGGAACAAATATCCTGGTGAACATCTTCCACAGCGTTGCCGCCAATGCCGCTATGGGCGTTGGGCATCAGGTGAACTCAGCCCTAACGGGATTGGTGTCGAACTTCCAAACCGCCTTTAAGCCGCAAATAACCAAGTCCTACGCCTCTGGCGACTACGAATACCTCACATCACTGACCAACTACGCATCGAAGATTTCCTTCTTCCTGCTCTTCCTCGTATCGCTACCTATCATACTGAACATTGAGTGGGTGCTGCAGTTGTGGTTGGAGCGTGTACCAGCCCATGCCGGTGAACTATGCATCGTGTTTATCATAGCCAGTCTTTGCAATGCAGTATCGGCTCCACTTTGGATGAACATCTTCGCCACTGGGCGAGTCCGTAACTATCAGCTGGGGCTCTCGGCAGCCTATGTAGCCGAACTCATCGCTGTGTATGTTCTTTTCCGTATGGGCTATCCGCTTGTGGTGGGCGTGAGCATGAAGGCAGTGCTCAATTTTGTCGTTGTCTTTGTAAGACTTTACTATACCCATACTACGCAACCACAGTTCTCGCTCGTAGGCTACTCCCGCCAGGTGCTACTCCCCGTGTTCTGTACTGCAATACTCACCATTGCAGTGTCCCTGCCTGTGGCGAATATGACTAATAATGATTTGATAAGACTTTCACTCACCCCTATAATAGTAATCGTATCGATTGCCTTAGCATATTTCGTCGGATTGAACAAAAGAGAAAAAAAATCATTAAGGAACTTGATTTATAAATGCAAAAGACATGCTTAGAAAAATATACGCTACAATTCGGAAATCGATAAAGAACATAAAAATGTATTATGTCCGAAAGGATATTATAAAACAATGTACTTTAGTTGGAACATCTCATGGATTTCGTGTAACCTCCAAGATAAGGCTCCTACATGGATCTGTGCCAAAGGATGTAATATTGCAAGAACATAGTGAAGTGTTTGGCACAATTAGCAGTTATAACCATGGGAAGGTAATTATGTACCCATGGTCAAAATTAGGACATGGCAGCGAAATTAGCTGTGCAAATTATATTGAGATAGGACGTGATACGGCCATCGCTACAGGTGTGACCATTATAGACCACAACACTCATCCCATCAACCCCAAAGACCGAAGATACATGCGTCATACCCCTCACCACTCAATGGAGAGATCACCAATGTATGCGGCTAACGCGCCTATCATTATTGGTGAAAATGTATGGATTGGTTCCAATGCACGCATCCAAAAAGGTGTCACTATTGGCGACAACGCCATCATCGCAGCCAACTCTGTTGTGACCAAAGATGTACCCGCCAATACTATCGCTGCCGGCAATCCTGCTAGGATTGTAAAAGAACATATTGACCAAACAACAACACCAATATTCCCTATTAACGGGTAAGGAATAATTACTATATTAGCATCAGTTATATTTAAGTACTATAATACACCGCTTTCATTAAAAACTAATTCATGAAAATTTGTATAATCTGCCATCGTTATACACACAAAGACAACATGGTTCACGTCTTTGTTAAGAAGCTGGTTGATCAATGGGCTCTAATGGGACACCAATGCGTCGTAATATCACCACTCTCAATTGTACACACACTAGCAGGGAAAGAGAAGGCTGCGCCAGAAGTGGAACATCAAATAGTGGCAGAAGGGATCACTGTAGATGTATATCGCCCACATTATTACACAATACCTAAACTGAATCTTTTCGGAGTGAATCTTAATAGAAATTGTGTACAACGATGCATTGAAAAGACTATAAAAAAAACACACATTGATTTTGATGTAATATATTGTCACTTTTACGATATGGCAGCTGTCGGATGGCATTATGCTCACCATAATAATATTCCGCTTTTTGTCGCCTCTGGAGAAAGCACAATCCATCGCTTAAAAAAGCCCTGTTTCTCATACTCTTACGAAAAAATGAGAAATGCTCTTTATGGAGTCGTGGCTGTATCAAGCAAAAATAAAGAAGAAGCCATCAGGATGGGATATGCCTACGAAAGCGACACGAAAGTATTCCCCAATGGAACTAATCTTGAATTATTTCACAAGATGGATAAAATTCAATGTCGCAAAGAGCTTAATTTACCCCTAGACAAATTCATTATCATCTGTGTCGGACAATTCATAGAACGTAAAGGGCAAAGGAGAATTCTCGAAGCCATTGATCAAATAAGCAACAACAACATCAAAACTATTTTTATTGGAAAAGGTGATGACTCGTTTGAACACGAAAGTATTGTTTTCATAGGAACCGTAAAGAATAACAAATTACCTTACTATTTGAATGCTGCAGACATATTTGTATTGCCCACAAGAAGTGAAGGATGCTGCAACGCAATAGTTGAGGCCCTTGCATGTGGCTTACCAATTATTTCATCTGATTTACCCTTTAATCACGATGTATTAAATGTGGAGAACTCAATTCTTATTAACCCCGACAAGATTAATGAAATAGCTGATGCAATTAATAAATTATATAGCGATCATGTGTTAAGAGAAATGAAAGCTCAGAAATCACTAGAAATGGGAGGGAAATTAGCAATAGAAAGAAGAGCTTACGACATTATTACCTTCATGCATGAAAAAATACAGCAGAGAAAGAAAAAATGAAGATCTATTATTATGCATATACAAACAAAGGTAATCTTGGTGATTTACTAATAACAAAATACCAAATTGAAGAGTATGCAAAATACTGTGACGTCTATGTTGATTGTCATGGTATGCCTCCCGACTTTTGTCATGTCATATTTGACACGACTTCACCTAATATAAAGAATTTTGAACATGAATATGGTATATACTTTAGAAGCATAAATATATTTAAGATCATTCAAATTCTAAATCGTCAAGGATTCACCCATTTCTGCGACAGCCCAGGTCCAAGAGTGCCTTTGCGATGGCCATTGCACAGAATGCTCATCAAACTAGCGCGTCTGTCCATTCCTAACTTCCTTTTAAGCAAGAAAATTATACGAATTTCCTTAGGTGTAGACTTATATTTCAATCATCATAATATTTTTTCAAGACTTAACAAATGGAACTTCAATCAAAATGATGTATTAGGAATACGCTCCAAACCTAATTTAGCAATACTACAGAACGTATTTCGTAATGTTTGCTATACGCCTGATATGGCATTCCTATATCCTAAATACAAATCATGTTTTTTTGAATCAAAAAGGAATAGAATAGCATTGTCATTCAAATTTGTGAAGAACTATGACAATTTGATCAAAGCAATACAAGTCCTGGGAGAATTTGCTGAGAATCATCAACTTGAAATAGATATTTTATTTCAAGTTGATGAAGACGAATATGTTTGCAAGAAATTATACCAAGACTTAGAACAATACCATATACATTTTATAGAAAAACCGATTGATTTTTATTCCCTTTGTACATATCAAAAATATGATGTTGTTATTAGTAATCGATTACATGTCCTACTTATGGCTACAATGAATGGAGCAATACCTTTGGGGTTAATCAGCCACAATAGAATGGAGAATAAAATCAAGGATATCTTCGATAGCATTTTTGAAAGGCAACTAGTATCCTATATAGAAGATTTTAATGAACACACTCTTCCTCCTATTTTTAACAATATAGATATCATCAAAAAGGAAATTTGTGCATGTGTAGAAACACAGCGTAACTTATGCTCATTCACATTTGCTAATTTGTTTCAATCTTCACCCATTAATGAAAAATAATTATGTATAACATACCTATACTATTCATTTTCTTTCGAAGGAAAGAAACTGCCTTAAAGAGTTTTGAACGAATCCGTGACATCCGGCCATCTACACTATATTTAGCTTGCGATGGAGCCAGAAGCAATATTCCAGGTGAACGTGAGATAGTAGAAGAAACGCGAAAAGTGATTTTAGAATCTATTGACTGGCCTTGCGACATACATACATTATTTCAAGATAAGAACTTGGGATGTGGCATGGGAGTGTATACTGCTATCTGTTGGCTATTTGAGAATGAGGAGAAAGGTATTATTCTTGAAGAAGATTGTATTGCCAACAACAGTTTCTTTCCCTATGTCGCAGAACTTTTAGAGCGATATAAAAATGACAATCGAATCGGAATGATTGCAGGTACCAACAAAATTCCCACATTTCCCATGTCGTATTCCTATTGCTTCTCTAAATACGCCTCCATATGGGGATGGGCAACATGGCGTCGGGCATGGCAGCATATGTCTCTCAACCTCGATTTCTTAACTCACCATCAAAACGATGTATTAAAAAATCGGGGTTATCAAGGCAAAGAGACAAGACAATGGAAGTGGCAATTAAACATGATCAATAAAAACAGAGTGTCTGCCTGGGACTGGCAATGGTGTTTCTCCCTGGCCTCTCAAAATCAGCTTTGTATCTTTCCGAAGGTGAATCTCATATCTAACATTGGCAATGATGCCATGTCAACACATACGGCATACTCTAACATTTTCATTCCTTGTTGTGATCTTGATTTTCCATTAAATCATCCTCTATATGTCATGCCTGACAATGCTTTCGACCGTAAGCTCTACCACAAGGGGAACAGCATTTTCGCCATCATTAAACGCCATATCCCATTTTCCATCAAGCAATTCATCAAACAGCATATGAACTAAGTTTTGCTATAATACATCTCCGCAATATCTATAAGTGGAAATGATTCGCAAAATAATATTTGAATAAACTGTATATACATAATGCTACAGTATCTTCCCTCTATTCTTTCTTTAAAGAAACTCACACACAAGAAAGTATCGCTCTTTGCCTTCTGGAGCAAGGACTCATCCTTCACCAAGACCAGCATCATCCGACACGGAGCCGTTCTCGACTCATCTCATCTTGGCAAGTACTGTCGCGTACAGATAAACACGAAAGTGGCATATACCGACGTTGGAAACTTCTCGGCCATCGGTCGCGACAGTGTGCTCGGTCCAGGCCAACACCCCACCAACTACCTCACCACCAACTCTATTTTCTACAAGAGGGGCAACTGGGGCTTTCGCGATGAGTGGTGCGAAGAGATAGACTTCGAGGAGAACGCCCGTATCAAGATTGGAAATGATGTTTGGGTGGGTCGGCACGTCACCGTCATGAACGGCGTCACCATCGGTGATGGCGCCATCATCGCAGCCGGAGCCATAGTGACAAAGGACATACCTCCCTATGCCATAGCAGGTGGCATCCCTGCCAAAGTCATCAAGTACCGCTTCTCCCCTGATATTATTGAACGTCTGTTGGAAATTAAGTGGTGGAATCTGCCCGACGAAGAAATAACTCGCATCAAAGACCTATTCCATATTCCTAACCCTACGTTGGAAGATCTGGATAGATTCTTCCCAAGAAACAATAGCCTATGAAAATATCCATAATAACTGCCACGTTCAATAGTGCAGCGACTGTGCGCGATACGTTGGAGAGTATTCTCCGGCAGACGCATCAAGACTGGGAACTCATTATTGAAGATGGTCTGTCAAAGGACGAGACATTGTCTATTGTAAAAGAATACGAACCGAGGTGTAAAGGTCGGTTGCGTATCTTCTCGGAAAAAGACAACGGGCTCTACGATGCCATGAATCGAGGTATTGCTCGCGCTACCGGAGATGTTATTGGTATTCTCAATTCCGACGACATTTATTTTGATGAGAATGTCCTGACGGAGATTAACAATGCCATGGAAAATAAATCTGTGGATTGTGTATATGGCAATCTTATGTTTGTGGAGGCAGACAACACGGACAGAACCGTTCGTCTTTGGAAGGGTTCACAGCATGAGAAGGGAGCCTTCCTGCGTGGTTGGCATCCTGCGCATCCTACGTTCTATGCTCGTCGCGAATGCTATGAGATGTTAGGGTCCTTTAACACCAAATATGCTGTCTCGGCTGATTTCGAACTGATGTTGCGTTTTATTGAAGTGGCAGGATTGCAAAACCAGTATATCAACCGTTATTTTGTGAGAATGCGTATGGGTGGTGAGAGTACGAAAAGCCTTCGTAATATTATTCGTGGGAATCGCAGTATTCTCGAGGCTTTGCGTGACAATGGTTTCAAACCGTCGCCTTTGTTTCTTGTCCGCCGTTTGCTGCCCAAGTTTTTGGATGTAGTTAAAAGAAAAGTTACTTTGTCTAATAAATCACTTATATCTAATCCATGAATCTAGAATTAATAATTCAAATTACGCCATTCTTCATTTCTGTCCTGCTTGGCCTGATTATTATCCCGCACATGCGTTTGGCAGGAACGGGGAAGACGTTCACTCTGTTGTCTGAAACGGACAACGACCGCATAATGATAGGTGGCATTGCTTTCCTGCCTATTATTATAATTGCGTTATGTGTCAGTGTATCCTTGCCCAATTTGCTGGGCATATTGGAACTGCGCACCAAGGTAGAACCTTCGGGAATGCGTATCATGCAAATCATTGTAGGCTGTTCTCTGTTGTATCTCACAGGTCTGAAAGATGACATGAACGGCACGCGTGGTTTCGTCAAGATGGTCGTATTATTTATTGCCGCCATGATGTTTCCTGCTACAAGACTTTGGATAAACAATTTGCACGGCCTTTTTGGTATTTGGGAATTGCCTGCCTACGTTGGTATGCCACTCACTGTTTTGCTGGTTGTTTACATTACAGAGGCGTTCAGCCTGTTGGATAACATTGACGGTTTGAGCAGTGGTCTTGGGAGTATTCTGCTTTTTACGTTTATGGTGTTTAGCGTCTGCTACAATTCTACGCTTATGAGTTTTGTTTCGGCAGCGACACTTGGTATTACGGTTCCTTTCTGCCTGTTGAGTATATTCTCCAAGAAATGGAGAAACACCTTGATGGGTAATTCCGGGGCATACATTCTTGGTTACATTGTCAGTTATCACACGATTGGTCTCAGCCAAAGCGAACGCACGCCGGATGGCATGATGATGATATGTATCGGTGCGTTGTTTGTCCCGATGAGTGATATCCTTCGCGTGATTGGCAGCCGTGTAAGAGAGAATAGAACGCTGGACAGGCCGGACCGAAATCTGTTCCACCACAGACTGATACGTACCGGTATGCCTCATGAACTTATTCCCTTTACGATTATTTGTCTCATGGGTATGTTCGTTTTGATGAACACCTATGGTGTACTCCAGCAATGGAACAGCAATGTCCTGTTCGTTCTTGATTTCGTTTTGTGGATTGGCATCCATCATGTCATTGACTTCTACATTCATCGATATGAGAGCAAGGTATTCCACGAGAAATGGGATAAGGCCTACGGGGAGGACTCCTGGTATGCGAATCTTCCTCGCGAGAAACTCTTGCGTAAGTATGAGACTTATGGCACGATGGACTTGCCGTCGGATATGATTCTGGAGAATAACATTGCATTCATTTCAGACGGAATGAATCGTTTCGAGCGTCATGTGAAACGAAGCACTGATATGATTATCTCCGGCATCTGCCTGATTGTTTTCTCTCCGCTGATGCTGTTGAGTTATATTCTCATTAAGATCGACGATGGAGGTCCTGCTATTTTCAAACAGGAGCGCATAGGCAAATTCGGACGCCCCTTTTACATCTACAAGTTCCGCTCCATGCGTTTGGATGCTGAAAAGTGTGGTCCTGCCCTCAGCCATGCAGGAGGAGACGACGATCCGCGCCTGACGAAGGTGGGTAAATTCCTCCGTGCGCACCATTTAGACGAGTTGCCACAGTTGTGGAACGTGTTTGTGGGCGACATGGCGTTTGTGGGTTACAGACCTGAGCGTCAGTTTTTCATCGACCAGATTATGGAGGAGGACCCACGTTACTCTTTCCTCTATCAGATACGTCCCGGTGTGACATCCTATGCTACGCTGTACAATGGCTATACAGATACTATGGAAAAGATGCTCCGACGCTTGGAGTTGGACCTCTACTATCTTGGCCATCGTTCCTGGTGGCTCGACTGTAAGATTCTTGGTCTGACGTTCCTCAGTATCATATTCGGTAAGAAATTCTAAATCTGCTGCTGTGTTGTTTCTCGAACTCATACGCGTTGCGCTTGGCCGCCAGGCATATTTGAGCCATGCTCCTTCCGGCGAAGAATGGAGGGGGCTGTTGCAAGAGTCTGCCCGTCAGGCAGTGGTTGGTGTCACATATCGTGCGCTCAACCTTCTTCCTGCCGGCCAGAGGCCGCCAAGGGAAGTGATGATTGACTGGCAAGCCTCTGTGCAGAAGATTATCTGCGACAACAAGCGCCTGAATCATGACTCTGTCTGGGTGAGCGAACGCTTCCTCAAAGCGGGGTTCCGCAATGCCATACTTAAAGGCCAGGGCAATGCCCTACTCTATCCGGACCCGTTCATGCGGACCTGTGGCGACATCGATATCTGGCTGGACGGCAAGCGCGACGACATCATAGGCTACGTGACGCACTTCTTCCCAAAGAT
>X129_Alpine_Ibex__coassemble_58_pt1 | contig 13570 bp, 5 predicted proteins | sample X129_Alpine_Ibex__metabat2_low_PE_007 | metagenome-assembled genome bin X129_Alpine_Ibex | reverse complement strand
GAAGACATTACCCCCGACAGTTTCTTCCACGACTGGCGACAACGCAAAGGCGAACTGTTGCAAGAGAAAGATTCTAAGGCACAGGCAATCTATCGTGCCGCAATGGCTCGACTGCTATGCAACAACCGATGGCGTTCGCAACACTACGACAGCCAGACCACCAGCCATCCCGACAGCATACAAGAGTGGAGCCCGCAGGAATATCTGGCACATGCAGCCAACCTCTATGCACAAGCATTGCAGAACACCCAAGCCCTCCATCGCTGCAGACTGACAGATGCGAAACCATTGGTGCAGCAAGGCAAAGACAATGCCATATTCAACGACGACCTTCTGTACATCATCTGGCAGAGTGCCAAACAGGACATCCCCCTTCAACTAAGGGAAAAACACCTCGTCCCCAATGTGGGCGACATCATCGAAGTATATCGCAGACACAACCTTCGCGAAGCAACATTGCTGCTTCGGCTCGATTCCATAGCAGAAACCTACAGCGAAAAACAGGAAGAAGCCTTGCTCCGCCAGCGTAACGAATATGCCGACTTGCCCACCTGCGCACAAGTCTATCTGCAACTCGCTTCTTTGCCAAACAAAACAGACCAAGAGCAGCAGGGACTGTTGCAAGACGCCTTGAAGCGTTATCCCAAAAGCCGTCAGGCAAACGAGTTGCGCAATCGGCTCATCTCACTACGCCGTCCGCTGCTTTTCGGAAGGTTCCTCGAGATGTATTATCCCAAGAAGGATTACGACATACCCATTCAAATCAAGAATATGCAAACAGGCAGCATCGCTGTCTACCGCATGCCGAATGACTTCGAGTTTGGCGACGAAAAAACATCTGGCACAAGATTCGAACAGGTACAGCGCAACGGAACACTCGTAGAAACGTTGCATATCGACATAGCCCCAACGTCTCCTCTCGAAATAAAACACGATACGTTGCATTGGCACACACCGGATTTCGGACAATATGCACTTGTCTTGAACGGCACTACAAAGGAGAAAACGGACAAATACGAACCCAAAACAATCCTGACACGCGTGTCGGCTCTCACATTTATGTCTGTTGCTTTGCCCGACGGGAAAGAGCGCGTAATGGTTACAGACGCAATGACCGGCAAACCTCAACAGGGAGTAAAAGCCGCCTTCTACAGAAAAGACAAGCAGGATTATACATTAATCGGTGAAAAGACTACAGACAGTCGAGGAATTGCCGAACTCCATGTCGGACAAAAAGGTGTCGTATATGTAAAACTGTCGCGAGGCGAAGATACAACTCACAAGAAGGAATCTTTAGGTTGGCACTATCCTCAAAGAGTCGAAGACAATACCTCTCTCCGCCTTAACCTATACACAGACCGCAGCATCTATCGCCCAGGGCAAATGGTTTATGTAGGCGTCATCGCCCATACCCAAAGCCACGACCGCTCACCACGAGTGGAGGCAGGAGCAGAATGTAAAATCATTTATACCGATGCCAACAATCAGAAAATAGCAGAACATACATTGAAAACCGACTCATTCGGCACCCTGAAGGACAGCCTCCAACTGCCCGAATCGGGTTTGCCTGGTCGTTATGGCATCCGCATCAATAATCATTATCATGAAATCCTTGTAGAAGAGTACCGCCGACCTACATTCCAGGTGGAGATGGACGAGGCTCCTGCCATCACTTTGCCCATAGACAGCATCACCCTTACAGGTAGAGCAATGACATATAGCCAGTGGCCGGTAGGCAATGCCCGCGTAACCGGCACATATCAATGGCAGCAAAGTTGGTGGTTCAAGCGTGTCGCTCCAAGCGAATTGCACAACATAGATACCCTTTTTACTGATCAAGAAGGTCGTTTCAGCATCACCGTTCCTGTTTCAAAGGCATTGACAAATGAACAATTACAATGGGGACAGACACTGTCTCTCAATGTGGATGTGCTCAGTGTTGAAGGCGAAACGCAGCAGGGAAACACTCGTCTGACGCTATGCAGCACGCCCTTAAGGATGCAAGGGAATGTGCCTGAACAGGAGAATCGAGAGTCGCTCAAACCCTGGCGCTTCAATCTTTTTGCAAGCAACGACAAGCCTGTGGAGGGTGATGTACTATGTATTTTATCAAAAGACGGCAAGGAAGTTGAACGTTTCTGCCTTCCTTCGGGAAGAGATACTGTTCCCGAAACACTTCGTTCCCTGCCTTCCGGCAAATATGACCTCTATGCAAAGGCTGAAATCAAAGGCGATACGGCATCATACAAAGCAGGTTTCACCATCTTTTCCATTACCGATACGCAACTTCAGGGCAAGCACGATTTGTGGCTTTACACGCCTTGCGACACCATATCCAATGAGAAACCGGCACGTTTCCAAGTAGGTACGACCTTGCCGGAGGCTTGGATTTATTGCATTTTGACAGGCGAAAGTGGTGTCGTTGGCGATACATTGTTGCATCTTTCCGATTGTGCAATGCTCGTCGAGGTGCCTTATGAAGAACGATTCCGCCATCATTTGTCTGTGACATTGATGTTGATGTATGATGGAAACTTCAGGCAAGAGACAATAGATTTCAAACTTAAACAGCCGGATACGCAACTCAGAATGCATTGGGACACCTTCCGTGACCACTTGCAACCTGGGCAAAAGGAGCAATGGCGGCTTACCTTGAAGCATCCTGACGGCAGTCCTGCTTCGGCAAATGTTATGGTTGCCATGTACGATGCCTCGCTCGATGCGCTTTCTCCGTACAACATGAATTTGCAGATTGACCGTACTTGCAGGCGCAATGTGTTGCCTCGGGTCAATGCTTTCGAGTTGTTTGCTCGCCAACTTTACTGGGAAGTGAACCTGCCGTTGCGTTTCCTTCCTTATGACGCTTATGACTTTGGGAGGTGGAACGATGAGTTCTTCCGAAGTTCAATTATGACGAGAGGAGGCAAAACCATGCGTTTGCGTGGCGCGAGACAAGAGGGTGCTGCCATGAATATGTTTGCTGCGCCGATGGAAAAGGCAACGGTTGCAACAGGGGCTGTACTTTTTGATATGAGTGCGGAGCAGGTTGAAGAGGAGAGTGCGAACGACGGAGTGATGGAGGATGATGCTTTGCCCGAGGCTCCTACTGCTGCCGGACTTCGTTCCGACCTTGCGGAGATGGCTTTCTTCTGTCCGCAACTTCGCACCGACAGCAAGGGGCAGACATCCATCGAGTTTGCCTTGCCCGAAGGACTTACCTCGTGGCATTTGCATGGTTTGGCGCACACGAAGGACATGATGACAGCAGAGTGGCAGGAGACTGTTGTGGCGAAGAAGGAACTGATGGCAGAGTTGTCGTTGCCTCGCTTCTTGCGAAATGGTGATGAGGCTACGCTGACGGCTTCCATTCGCAATGCTTCGGAGAAACACCAGAAGGGCGAAGCCGTTCTGGAAGTCTTTGATGTTTCGGACGACAAGCGTATCAAGACGATGAAGGTGAGGTTCGAACTTGAGCCGGGCAAAGAGGCTGTTTATCGCATGATGTTCGATGCGAGCATCGAACATCCGTTGCTTGCCGTTCGGTGGAAGGCATCGGGCAAGGACGCAAGCGACGGCGAGGTGCGTTATTTGCCTGTTCTTTCCGACATGCAAAGCGTTACAGAGACGAAGACTTATGTGCTTGAAGGGGATACAATGCTGTCGATGGACTTGTCTGCACTCTTTGCAAATGGTAACCCGAAGGCTGCCAATAAGACATTGACGGTTGAGCATATTGCCGAACCTCTCTGCCTTGCTTTGCAGGCATTGCCATCCCTGTCGGCTCCGACCCGCAGCGATGTTCTCTCTGTGGCTTCTGCCTATTATGGCGGGGCCCTTGCCTATCATATTGCACATACCTATCCGAAGGTGCGCACTTATGTTGAGGAACAGGGTGCTATGCAGAAGGAGTCGGGATGGGAGAGCCCGCTTATGAAGAATCAGCAACTGGCGGATATTCTTCTCGACGAGACGCCTTGGATGCTTGATGCTCAGCGGCAGAAGGCAAACTGGCAGCGTCTGTCGTCGCTTTTTGCCGAGGTGGAGCAGGAACGTCACCGCATTACTTTGCTTGCGGCTCTTTCCGTTCGTCAGCACGAGGACGGCTCTTTCGGCTGGTTCCCCGGCATGAGGGGCAGTCTGGGCATGACGTTGGAGGTGGCAACGCTGTTGGCAAGGCTTGGCAAGATAAGAGGAGAATGGTTGGCTTTGGAAGCCGAGATACTCGATGGCGCGATGGCTTTCCTCGGGAAGGAAATGCACAAGGAGGTGGAGCGGTTGCGCAAGGCGAAGAATCCCGTGTTGTCTCTTGCTGAACTCCGCTACCTATATATATATATAATGTATAAGAAGACGCAGACCGACGACGTCCGTTATCTTGTTTCGCTCTTGAGGCGACAGGCAGACGACCTGGACAGAGAGCCGCGTGCGCTTGCGGCAGTCGTGTTGCAGAGTGTGGGTGAGGCGAAGAAGGCACAGGCTTTGATGCCTCGCATCCACGAGTTGCTCCGCCATCAGGACGGTTTGTATCTTGCTTATCCGGGTGGCAACTTTGTGAGCATCGACCGTAAGGTGGAGACGCACGTCAATCTGATGGAGGCCGTCCGTATTGTGGAACCGACGGAGAAGGCGTTGCTTGCAGGCATGACAGAGTGGCTCATTCGGCAGAAGAGGACGCAGACGTGGGAGCATCCGGTGCAATCGGCAGATGCGGTATATGCATTGATGCAAAGTCCGTTCAGCGGTTCGGAGGGCCGATGGGAAGGCCGGGTCGCTTACGACAAGCAGGTCCGCAGCCTGCAAATGTCCGAGTCTTCGGCCGACTATGTCCGCGAGGTGATGGAATCTGTGTCGAGGGCAAAGGAACTCCGCATTGTCCAGCAGAACACTTCCGCTTCGAAGGGACAGGAAAACGGGCTTCTCTCCTGGGGAGCTGTCTATGCCCAATATCAGTTGCCGGCAGAGGAAGCGGAGAGCCAACGTGAGGGAATGACCGTTCGCCGCGAGGTCGGGGGGCAGGACGAACTTCGGGCGGGCGACCGTGTTCGTGTTCGTTATACTATTACAACCGACCGCGACTATGAGTATGTCTGCTTGCGTGCACCCCGTCCGGCAGTGGCAGAACCGGCGCAACAGTTGTCGGGATATCGTTGGCAGAACGGCATCGGCTATTACCAGGCCATGCACGATGCCAGCACCGAGTACTTCATAGACCGTTTGCCGAAAGGCACATACGTCGTAGAAGAAGAATGGCTCATGAACGGAAACGGCACCTATCTCCTGCCGTCGGCCCGTCTGTCCTGTCTCTACGCACCCGAGTTCCAGTCGCAGACCGCAGGCGAAAGAATCGAGGTGAAATAAGGGCGTCGGGACTCCCGTAAGGCTGATGTCGGAACGTGGCGTGCCTGTCTGCCGAAAAACCTTAACCATTATTCGAATAATGGTTAAGCATTATTGCCCGAAAGGTTAACCATTCTGCCCGACTTCTACTGCCATGTTTGCAAACGCGGCACGCCTTCTGCACAAACAAGGGGGAACTCTCGTGCGCAAGCACCGGCCTAATTTATCCGGAAATGCTTGCAAATTACAGAGAATAGTATGATATTTGCAGAAAAATAACAACAAAACTTACACATACATCCACTATGAAGAAAAGTCGTATCTTGCTGGCACTTGCCATTTTAGCAGGTTGCCTGAATGCCACTGCGCAGACGGTGGAACGCACCTTCTATGTCGATTTCGGACAGAACAATGTGGCAAATCAGGGCTACAAGACTGTCGGAGCCGACGCCAACGGACACTACTGGAACAACATCTTCGGCAAAGGAACCGGTGCCCCCGACAAGGCCTATCCGCAGACCATCAGCCTCGTGACATCCGATAATGCTGCTACCGACTGCAAATTGCAACTCTCAACACGTTTCTCAACCAACGGCTATACGAACGGAGGACTGCAGAACCCCTCAAAATCACTGCTCGGAGACCTTGCAATCGAAAGCGCAACACAGGACTATATCTTCCTGGAAGGCGGACAAGACTATGGCGTCATCCATCTCAAAGGACTCGACCTCAGCAAAGGCTACCGCTTCTATCTCTTCGGCTCGCGCACGGCAACAGACACCCGCGCAGCATGGTTCGACCTCACAGGCGAGAACTGCTGGCGAGAAGAAATGGCCATGTCCGGCACAGACATAGGCAACGGCGGCTACGACGGCAATAACAACAACGTTCTGACCTCAGACGTCATCTTCCCCGACAAGAACGGAAACATCGACCTCACCATCATCAAGAAGAGTTCAGGCATCATGGTCTATCTCAACTGCATGAAGGTAGAAGAAGTCTCCGGCATGGAACGCCCCAACCAGGAACTCACCCTGGCACAGAAAATGTACTTCGACTTCGGCGAGACAAGCAATGCCACCCGAGGACATCAGACAACCACAGATGCCAACGGCAACAAGTGGAACAACATCACCTCCGGGTCAAGCACCAGCAATGCCATCTCCGCCAACAAGACCATCACCATTAAAAACAGCACCGGAACCACAACCGGAGCAAGGTTCACCGTCGTAGAGAAAACCTATACCAACGGCATAGATGCTGGCGGCAACAACAACCCTTCGGCCGAGGACCTGGGCGATCTCGCCGTCAAGACAGCGACAGAAGACTATGTCTTCATCGACAATGCCGAAGTACGCTCCTTCAAAATCTCCCGACTCAAAACAGACCGTTGCTACCGCTTCTACATCTATGGCACACGCAACCATACAGACAACCGATGCACACTCTATAACTTCAAAGGACAACGCATCTGGACAGGCGGACAGACCACATCGGGCTCCGAAGTAGGCGGCGAAGGCTATAACGGCAACCTGAGCAGCATCCTCCAGACCGACTACATCTATCCCGACAAGGAAGGCAATATCGTCATCACCTATCAGCGCGTGTTCGGCATGGCACACATCAGCGCAATGAGAGTGGAAGAGTACACCGGAGGCACACGCCCCGAAGACCCAATCGAATTCACCGGCCTTACATTAAGCGGAAATGCCGAAGACGTAACATTCAAAGCCATAGGCAACGACACCTACGAAGCCTTTGCTCGCCTCAATGCAGGCACTTTCACCCTGACCGGAATTACCGATGGCGAGGCCATCACACTCTCTGATAACGGCGACGGAACATTCGCCACAGAAGGCAACACACCTTTCTCCGTAAGCAAAAACTGTGTGGCCCGCATCACCGTCAACACCGCATACAATACAGTAACCGTGCTCCCCGTCACCATGAACATCCGTGGCAATATGGGCGCAGGCAGTCCTGCCGTCCCCTATAAAGGCGATGGCGTCTTCGAAGGAGAAGTGACATTGCAGGAAACATCCTCGCAGCAGTGGGTGGACAAGACGATGTATTTCGCACTCAACAACGACGATGCCTATGCCATCAAACGCTTGCAAGGCGCATCCACAAGATATGCTCTTGGCGAAACAGAAAAGGGCCAGAGTACAGAAAACATCTATCAGAATGCCGGAACACACACCATTACAGTCGACATGAAGCAGATGGTTTACAACATCTCGGCACCCATCGACGAGAATCGTATCTCTGTCTTCGGCTCTTCTGTCGCAAACGGACAAGGCGCAACAGACTATAAAGGCTATCGATATCTCTACGGACAACAACTCATTGCCCGTCATAAACAAGGCAAGAGCAGTACACCCTTCTACACAAGCAACGTGTCTATCGGCGGCAATACAACGGTCAATCTCCTCAATCGTTATGACGATCTTATCCGCGACTTCGGCCGATACGTTGTCTTTGGTCTTTCGCTCGGCAACGAAGGCATTCATGGTGCCAGCAATCCCGACGCCGTCTTCAGCCAATGGCGCGACAATATGCTCAAACTGATAAAGCAAGTTCGCGCAGACGGCAAGATACCTATGGTGATGAACAACTATACCCGTAGCGATTACAACGAGACAGACTACAATTATGTCAAGAGACAGAATCTCCTTATCCACGAGTGGGATGTTGCTTCCACCAATGTACTTGGCTCTATCGATAAGGGTAACGGCCAATGGGCAGACGGCTATGTGGCCGACACCTATCACCAGAACACTGCAGGCCATGTGGAGTTCATGTACGCAATGGTGCCTTCACTCTTCGATGCCATCAAGGCAGGCAAACCGCAACCGGTGCGCAATCGGACAAAGAGCATGACCATCGAGGCAGGCAACGAAATATACTTCGAGCCGGAAGAAACAGTTCATCCGTTCACAATCACCCTCCGCATTAAGGGAACAGAAGGTCAGGTTGTATGTCTGACTCAGGCATCCGGCACAGAAAAAGCAATCGTCTGGGTGAATGCCGACGGCACAGTTACCTACACTGCTCCTACCGGTTCTTCTGTAACCTCAACCACAAAGATTAACGATGGCAACTGGCATCATGTCACCCTGACAAGTTATTATGCACAGCGCCGCACCATTCTCTACGTCAACAAGGCAAAAGCCGGCGAAATAGGAGAGCGTCTGGCCAAAATAGAGACAGTAAGTCTTGGCGATGCAAACAACAGTCGTGAGGTCAGCGAACTGTTCTTCTGGCGTTCTGGCATGACACCGGAAGAAGTGGCGGCTGTATGTAATGGAAAGATGCTTAAGTCCAGTCTTGAAATATATGCACCTCTTGGTGGCGTAACGGATATCGACAATCTGGCACAAAGCACAAACGAGGTGTATTATGGTCCTATGAAGGAAAAAGAGTACGAGAGAGGCTCGGCAGATGTTTTCTTCATTTCCGACGATGGAACAGGAGGCTTTGGCTCGGGTGAAAACTACGATAAACTTTTCGATGGAAGTTCATCAACCAAATGGTGCCTCAATGGTGGCGAAGGCAACCCCGTCTATGTCATCTTCCATGCAACACACCCCATCTATGTGACGGGCTATAAGATTACGACAGCCAACGATAATGCCTCCTATCCGGGCCGTAATCCTTTGTCGTGGACCTTTTATGGCTCTACTGCCGACAGCAACCCCGGCAAGGACGATGCTTCGTGGGAGGTGCTTGCTTCTGTCACCAACGACACAAAACTCCAGGACGTGAACTTCAAAACCTACACATATACTTTGCCTGCAGAAACAACAAAGGCATACCAGAGTTTCAAGTGGGAGATAACGGCACGAAAGGGAGGCGGCAATAATGTGATACAGGTCTCGGAATTTCTGCCTACCTATACAGATGCATTGATTGGCGTAGGTCGTCCCGACAGCGATTGGACAAACGTGAATGGTGTTACGCTCCCTTTTCCGAATAGAGGCGAGGTATATAATCTTGCAGGCCAACGCCTCAGTCGTCCTATGAAAGGCATAAACATCATACAAGGCAAGAAGTTCATCAATGTTCAACGATAAGATGTTTACTGTGGCCGGCGAGCCATCAGTGGTGACAGAGGTACGCAAGAAGGTGCTCCTCGAGTTTGAAGACCTGGAATTTTACGAGGACGAGCATCGTTATGTGCTTTCGGGCAAGACGCTGCCTTCCGTTACGAATGTTGTTCACTGTTTCATTCGTGAGCCATTCAACGAACAGCACCAGGCAGAACGCTATGCGCAGAAAAAGGGGATGACGCCGGAATACTGGATACAGCAGTGGCGTCAGAACTCCTTTCGTGCCATGAAACTCGGCACGAAGACCCATTCTTATGGCGAAAGCCTTGGCTATTTGCGTGCCGGATTGCCGGAACGCATTTGCCCTGCAATGCAGAATCAGTACATGAAGGAATATGGATTCCTTGCTCCACTTCATCCGAAGGAAGAGGCTGCATTGAAGTTTATGAACGAGATGCCTCGCAGCATGCACCTTGTGCTTAACGAAGCCCAAGTATATAGCGGAAAGAATCCATGCCCGGAGAGAAATCTCAAACAGCAACTTGCCGGCACATTCGATATGCTGTATTATAACGATGGCACCGACGGGCAGCCCGAAGGATTCGTCATTTTGGATTATAAAACAAACTCCAAACTTCAAAACGAATACAACCGCCGTTTCGGCCGAATGCTTCGTCCTCCCTTCGACTGTATGCCGGAAGAAGACTATACGCTCTACTCCATACAACTGAGTTTCTATGCACTGATGCTCGAGGATATTGGCATTCCTATTGTCTCCCGTCGCATTGTGTGGCTCAAGGATGGAGAGTATCAGATAGTTCCAGTTGAGGATCTTTCCGAGAAACTCAGGCAAACCGTATAACCCTATATACAGAGATATATCTATGTCGTGTCTGCTTAGTTTTAAACTCATCTTTGCCATTGTAGGTTGGTATGTAGGTGGAGGCCGTGGGCTCATCTTCGGTTTCCTGTTGGGTTGGCTCTTCGACTCCATGTATCGGCGTCCGGTCATACATTTCACTTTCCGCAATACTTCGGCAGATGACTTTACAGACAACCGGAGACAGAAGAGCGAATGGCAACCATACGTAGATGTCACTTTGCAGGAAGCATACCGGACCCTGGGCATCCGCGAGACGGCAACCGACGATGAGGTGCGCCAAGCCTATCGGCAGATGGCTTTACGCTACCATCCCGACCGTGTCGAGTCGAAAGGAGAGGCTGCCCGTGAAGCCGCAGAAGAGAAGTTCCGCAAGATAACAGAGGCGCGCGACATTATCTTCCGGGCTCGTGGCATATAGAAGCCTCCATGCTCTGCACAAAAGCAACGAAAGTGAAGTAATTATAGTATAAAGTATTTAACCCGTCAGCCGAGCATGGGAACAAGACAGACACCTGTAAACCTCCCGAGTCGGATTAAACTTCTAAACAGATTACTTGAATAAAGAACCCCAGACACTCCAGTCCATTTGTCCAAATGGACACGTCCGTTCAGCCAAGTTCACGTGTGAAGTTTTTCGGCATGACAAATGCAAAGCAAAAAGTCCACTGCGACCACTATTTATGCTGTAAAATTAAGGGATAAAACACACATAGGGCCGAATACTGTTTCTCGCCATTTTCAAAAAATAATAAAAGAAAAAAAAAAAAGCAGAAAAGTTTTGGTGATTATTAAAAAAGCACTAAATTTGCAGCAGAAAAGGTATAAAAGAAACATAAACTAATAATAAAACCTAAAATCTTATGAAAAAGAGAATTTTACTTTCCTTGGTGTCATTCTTCATGACGACAACGATGTGGGCATCTCTTATTGATGCTTATCAGGTTTACCTGACTGCCGCTGCGAATGGCAAAACAAATGGTACTTCAGAACTTACTCTGAACCTGAAAAACAAGAATGCTATTAATTCATGGGTATGCACACTCGTTCTTCCCGAAGGCTTTACCTATGTAGCAGAGAGCATGACCGCTACTGGTGGCCGCTATGCAGAAGGCGTTGAGCCCGTGTTTGCAGAGACAGTAAATGCTGACGGCACTGTAACTTTGTCTTGCGAACTTCCCGAGGGAACTACTTATACTGGTACAGATGGTGCAGTTGCTACTATCCAGGTACAGATTGCTGCTACCGTTGAACCCGCTGATTACACTGTAGGTCTCAAGGACATCAAGACCATCGAGGCTGACGGCACAATCCACTCTAAGGATGCCAACGAACTTGTTTGGACTGTTGAAAAGGGCGAAGATCCTTCTCTCAAGGGCGACGTAAATGCTGATGGCGAAGTGTCTATCGGTGACGTTGTTGCAGTTCTGAATATGATGGCAGAAGGTTCTACCGATGCGAAGGGTGATGTAAATGGTGACGGTGAGATTTCTATTGCTGACTGTGTGGTCGTTCTCAACATCATGGCTGCGGCCTAACATACTTAATAATAATAATCAATTTATAAAAAAGAGAAAATGAAAAAGTTTTACATGACAATGGTTGCTATGCTGTGCGGTGTTGCAGCAATGGCACAGACAAGTACAATTTCTGTAGAAGATGTTGACGCAGTTAACGACGGCAAGACAACTTCTTATGTTGAGGTTCTTTTGAACGAAAGTACTCCCGGTGGCGTAGTATCTGCTACTTCTTTCCGTATTGCTCTCCCCGCAGGTGTGTCTATTGCAAAGTATTATAGCGAGGACGACGAGGAATACCTCGACGATATCACATCTCCCGCAAAGAAGAGCAGCCACACTCTTGACGTACGTCCAACTTCTAACGAAAACGAGTTGCAGATTTCTGTATATGGTACTGCTTACTTCAAGACTTCAACCAACGTTCTTGCTAAGATTGGTATCGTAGTTGCAGAATCTGTTGCTAAGGGTACTTACGAATTGAAGTTCTCTGCTATTTCTAACTCAGATCCTTTGGGTAATGTTGTTAATCCTCAGGATGACTTCACTGCTGTGCTGAATGTAGACGGTACTGGCATCAACAGCATCAATGCTGACGACGTTAACGCTCCTATCTACAACGTAGCAGGCCAGCGCGTAAGCAAGGCTCAGAAGGGTATCTTCATCCAGAACGGTAAGAAGATTGCTGTTAAGTAAGCATCTCCCCATCTGATTAAGAGATAATATAACCCCCGATGGAAGGATTTCCGTCGGGGGTTATTCTTTTCCCTGCTTTAGTTGTTTTGCTTTTCGAGAGGACTTCTCTGCTTTGTGTTCTTGCCGATTTTGGAAGGTATATAGGCAGGTTCCTGTTGTAGTCTTTTGTGTAGAGGCATAAAGTAACCCCCAAAGTTTATTCTAAACTTTGGGGGTTACTTTTATATGGCTTGCCTTGTTCTTTTAGAAGGGTTAACCTATTTGGCAAGAATGGTTAGGCTTTCTGCTTATAATGGTTAACCTTTTTTGCTGTAATGGTTAACCATTATTTTTGATGTCCTTTTGGGTTAGTTAGGGGATGGCTGTTATGCTTCTTCCCACTGCTTGCGGAGCAGTTCTACTGCGGCTGGGAGTACTGTGGCGGGATCGCCTTCGCAGCCGCACTCGAAACTTACGAAACCTTCGTAGCCTAACTCCTTGAGGGCACGGAATCCGTCGATGTAGTTGTCCTTCTCTCCGTCCTCGCCGGGTGTCTTGCGACGGCCGCGGCTGGCGATGTGTACATGCTGCAGATAGTCTTTGCCTGCAGCGAGGAATGCTGCGTAGTCGGATGTCTCTTCCTGCATATGCCAGAAGTCGCCCATACACTTCACGCCCTTGCTGTCGGCATCGCGTGCAATGGCTGCGGCATCTCCTACGAGTCGCAGATAGAAGCACTCGGCACGGTTCAGCGGCTCGAGGATGACGGTTGTCCCACACTGCAGTGCGAACTCACCGAGGTTGTGGAGTTGCTCGCAGAGGTAGTTGCGAGTGTCCATTGTGTGTGGGCGGCATGGCTGCTGTCCGTTGAAGGCTGGCACCATGATGACGCCACATGAACCTATCTTGCCTGCGGCTTCGATGATTTCTCGCATAGTACGGTCGAAGTCATCCTTTTGTCCGTCTTCGGCAAGGATGAATCCATCGAAGCCGGCACAAATGGCGGACATGCGGATGTTGCGTCCCTTGAGGGCATTGTTTATCTCGTCCACACGGCCAGCCAAGCCTCTGCCGCCTACTTGAGGCCTGTCACTCCGAGGCTCTCCATGTAG
>X129_Alpine_Ibex__coassemble_57_pt1 | contig 13710 bp, 9 predicted proteins | sample X129_Alpine_Ibex__metabat2_low_PE_007 | metagenome-assembled genome bin X129_Alpine_Ibex | reverse complement strand
CTCTTCGTCTGTAAAGCCCGGATTCTTCTGGTTTGTCTTCGGGTTTTTCAGGTCGATTTCTTTGTGTGCCACGTTCATGTCGCCGCAGACGATGACGGGTTTCTTGCTATCGAGTTCAAGAAGATAGTTGCGGAAGGCATCTTCCCAGGTCATTCTGTAGTCGAGTCGGCGAAGTCCGTCCTGACTGTTTGGGGTATAGACGCAGACGAGATAGAGGTCTTCCATCTCGAGAGTGATGACGCGCCCTTCGTGGTCGTGTTCTTCTATGCCGAGGCCGTAGGTTACGCTGACGGGGGTATGTCGGGTGAAGATGGCTGTTCCGGAGTAGCCTTTCTTCTCGGCGTAGTTCCAGTAGGCGGTATAGCCGGGGAATTTCAGGTCGAGTTGTCCGGCCTGCATCTTGGTTTCCTGAAGGCAGAAGAAGTCGGCATCGAGTTCGGCAAATGCTTCGGCGAAGTTCTTCCCTACCACTGCTCTGAGGCCGTTGACGTTCCAACTGACATATTTCATTGTTTGTTTTCTGATGTTTTGTACTTTAATCTGCAAGGGGCGGAAGTGGGTTGTGGAATCTTTTCCCTTGCCTTATGTTTGTTTTGAGAGCAAAGATACAACTTTTCTTTTGTATTACAAAAAGAATGTCGTAACTTTGCGTCTGACAAAAGTTAAGACTTACTATGGCAAACCTGAAAGTTCTGGCAAAAGACACGGCCATCTATGGTCTGTCGAGCATCGTTGGGCGTTTCCTCAACTATTTGCTTGTGCCTCTCTATACCCATGTCATTTCGGCTGCGAGCGGCGGTTATGGTGTGGTGACGAACTTGTATGCTTACACTGCTTTGCTGCTCGTTGTGCTGACGTTTGGCATGGAGACGACGTTTTTCCGCTTCATGAACGACGAGCAGGAGGACCACGATACGGTCTTTTCCATGGCGTTTGGAGTGATTGCTTTGCTGACGGCGATTTTCCTTGCGCTGGTGTTTGGCTTTTCTTCTTCCATCAGCAGTGCTTTGGGTTATGCCGACAATCCCGAATATCTGCAACTGATGGCAAGCGTTGTTGCCCTTGATGCTTTGCAGGCATTGCCTTTCTGCCACCTGAGATACCAGCGCAAGGCGATGCGTTTTGCTTCGCTGAAGTTGCTTTTCATTGCGATGAACATTGGCCTCAACCTGCTCTTCTTCCTTGTGCTTGGCTATCGCGATGTGCTGTGGGTGTTTGCCTTGAACCTTGTCTGTACGGGTGTCATCACGTTCTTCTTCATTCCCGATGTGCTGCGCATCCGTTGGAGGTTCGACTGGAGTCTGCTGCAAAGGATGCTTTCCTACTCGTGGCCCATTCTTGTTTTGGGCATCATGGGCATCCTGGACCAGGCGGCAGACAAGATGATATTCACGCTTGTCTATCCCGACGAGTCGGCGGCGAAGGTGGAACTGGGCATTTATGGCAGTTGTGTAAAAGTGGCAATGATTATGGCTATGATAACCCAGGCGTTCCGCTACGCCTACGAACCCATTGTTTTTGCCAAGTCGAAGGACTCGGACAAGACGGAGTATTATGCTCTTGGCATGAAGTATTTCGTCATCTTCACGCTGCTGGCATTCCTTGCCGTGATGGGCTATCTGCCCTTGCTTCGCTATATGGTTGGTTCCGACTACTGGGCCGGGCTGCGTGTCATCCCCATCGTGATGGCTGCGGAAATCATGATGGGCATCTACTTCAACCTGTCCTTCTGGTATAAACTGATTGACAAGACCTACTATGGCGCCTTGTTCTCTTTGGCCGGCTGCATCGTGCTTTTTGCCGTCAACCTGTGGGGTATTCCCCGATACAGTTATATGGCTTGTGCTTGGGGCGGTTTCGCAGGCTACGGCACGGCAATGCTGTTGAGTTACATTGTAGGCCAAAGGCTCTACCCCATCCCCTATCCGCTGCGTTCTCTGGCCGGCTACACCGCCATTGCCGGAACATTCTACGGGGCAATGACGCTTGTGCCTTCGGAGTGGCCCATGTGGCAACATCTCGCCGTCAGCACACTGCTCATCCTCGCCTTTGCAGCCATCATCTACTGCAAGGAACTGAGAAGAAAAACATCCGCCTGAGGATGTACAAAAAAATGGTTAACCATTCTGCGCAGAAAGGTTAACCATTATTGTAGGAAAGGTTAACCTATTTGGCCAAAAAGGTTAACCTGTTTTTATAGACTCCTCAAACTACTCGCCCAAGATGAGTTTGCGCAAGGCATCCATCATCTGGTCGGCCAAGCCGATATTGTAGCCCTGACGGAACCAGACAACACGGTTGAAGGTGTCGCAGAGCAGCAGAATGGGCAGTTCCTCGTTGCCATGCGTAAGTTCCTCGATGTGCATCGCCTCGATGGTCTTCGGGTCTGCCACACCGAAAAGAACATTGCTGGGCAAGCCGCGGAACTCCTTGCGGTCGAAATTGTCGTACTCCTCCTGACTGGGGAAAAGCATGAGGTAGCAATGCTCCCACTGCGACAGATGTATGTTGGCAGCCTCCATGTCGTGCAAGAGATGGGTGCTTGGCTCATGACCGCTGCGGATGAGTGCCAGCATGTAGTAGCCCCTGCCCGTAGTGTCGAGTATCTTCTTATGCACACCCCTTGCGTTGGTGAAGTAGTTCTCACAGTCGAAATTGGCAATCACACGCAGCCTGTCCTCGTCAGAACTGAGACGCAGCGGCACAGTTTCAGAAGCCTTCGGCGAAAGGCCAAACACCTCCATGTGTGCCAACACACTGCCATTGGCCATACGCGTACCGCTCAAGAGCATATACTGGCCGGCATCAACACTCACGCCCTCGGCAAAAGTATCCTTCCAAGTAGCACTCTCCGAGAACTCCTGCAACTGCGGACGGCCATCCACAATGCGCGAAAGAGCAAAATGCGAATAGTAAGACGGATTCTCCTTCACCTCCTGGTCGGCATAAGAGAGGCACAAAAGCCCCTGCTGAGCCACCTGCTCCATAACAGAACCGAACATAACATCGTGCCACTCGCCGGTCATAACGTCCGCCCACTGCACCTTTCCCGTCACACCATCAATGCGCGCAGGAATACCAATGCTACGAGCAGCCGACACAAAGAAAATGTCGCGACTGTGAACATCGCAAGCCCTATGGCGCAACACGCCAATCGGACTCATACAAAGACGCTGCGGATTGCGACCATCGTCCACCGCAATGCTGTCCGTCACCCACTGCACAAGGTCCTCTGCCGTCCTGCCTTCAAAGAAAGCCTTAAGTACACCTCGGCAAGGCGTCAAACGCTCGTTGCTGACACGAGGCCGAAGAACATAGTCCTGCCACAAAGAGCCGTCCGATTTGACAGTATGCCGTGCCACATCATCCAGCACATCCAGCGTAACATCACGATAATCCTTCCTTGCAAGCGTGGCAAGAATGGCATCCGCCAATGCCCTATCACCACAAGCCTCCCTGAAAGCCACAATGGTCCGCCAGTTAGCCCGCGCCAGAGCCTCCGGGCTGTCGGGTTTCGCATCCACGCAGAAAGCCTGAGCCATATAAGCCGCACGGATGCTGTCCTCATAAGCAAGACGCCTGCGATTGGCACGCAGCGCATCAGCACTCACGTCGGGCCTGTTGTTCCGCACCACCGGAGGAACAAGTTCGAAATCCAACGACGCAGAATAAGAACTGTCTTTGTCGAGCACGAGAGAAAAAGGAATATCCTTGCCCACACTCACCTTGCGGAAACCAAAACGCCCATCCTTGCTCGCCCAGACAACAAGGTCACCCCTGCCACAAGTCAGCGTAGACTGGCCTGCAACATCAGTCTTTTTCGTCACCAAAGGATATAATTCGGCATAATTGTATAAACGATAATCCACCGTCGCCCCCTCCACAGGCAGGCTGTCAGCATCAAGTACCGTCACCTTCACCGTAGAAACGTCGGTGTAGTTCTTCGTCACATTTATCTCCGTATAACAAGCATTACGGCTAACCACCTCTTCCGGTCCGGAATAATTGCCGAACACCTTCGTGTGCATCAGCATACCTCGGGCAGCAGGAGCATTGAACCATCCGAGATTCAACACAGGCTCCGGCTCGCAAGCACCCAGGAAATACCACTTGCCATCCACCCAAGCCTCAACCCAAGCATGATTGTCGTCCGTATGCGCCCAACGTGGCGTATAGACCTGACGAGCAGGAATGCCAACCGCACGAAGCGCAGAAACCGTGAAAGTACTCTCCTCACCACAACGGCCAATAGCCGACCGCATCGTATTCATCGGCGAAGAAGTTCTGCTGTCGCTGGGCTGATAACTCACATGCTCATGACACCAATGGTTCACCTCAAGCACAGCATTATACATCGACTTGTCTTTCACCCTTTCCCGCAACTCATCATAATAGACAATGCGGAACGAATCGAGGTCCTCATTATTGACGCGCAAAGGAAGAACAAAGTGACGCCACTCGCGGCCAGGCACCTTTTCGCCCCAAGGCATCTCACGACGTGCACGAAGAGACACTGCAACATTAGCCTCCCAAAACTCCTTCGGATAGTCCACGCTGTCGGGCAAAGGCATATTGGCATAAAGGAAGTCGAGTGCCTGCTGTTCGGAGGAATCCTTTGTGCATGACGCCACACAGCAGAAAGCAACCGAAAGGCTGAGAACCTTCAACTGCCAACGAAAGACCTTGCTTCTGAAAAACATCTTTACATTCATACCTACAAATTTCCTTGTCAATTCCTACTTCAATGCATCAAGGTTCTGCGGATTAAGAAGTTTCTTACCTTCAGTCGTATACATGTAGTCGATGCGCGCCGCATAAGCCTTCTCTATCTTTCCGCGCACCATCTTCATTGTGCTGTTAATCATATGGTTCTGCTCTGTGAAAGGTTCTGCCAGCACAGCAAAACAACTGGGCAGCCAACGCTCGGGGAACATGCCTTCGAATTCGCCTCCCTTCTTGAACTTTCCTACTTCCGCATCAAGGATTTCCAGAGCCGCCTTGCGACCTTCTTCTGCAGAAAGGTCAAGACCTTGAGCCTTAAGGGTGCGCAGGAGTTGGTCGCGGTTGGGCACAAGCACCGCTGTAGTGTAGTTAGACTGATTGTTATAGAGCATCACCTGATCAATGTAAACAGACTTCTCCACCAATGCCTCTTCGATACCTTCCGGACTATACTTTTCTCCATCGCTACTGATAAGAAGGCTCTTGAAACGACCCTTTACATAGAGCAGTCCTTCCTCGCTCATATAACCGAGGTCGCCTGTATAAAGGTAACCATTGCGTACTGTTTCTGCCGTTGACTCCGGATTCTTCCAATAGCCAGCCATTACATTCTCGCCCTTTACCACAATCTCGCCCATCTCGCCAACAGGCAGTTCCTTACCCTCGCTATCGCAGATTTTGAGTTCTATGGGCTTCACTAATTTACCACTCGAACCGAAACGATAGAGTTCGGGGCCATTGCTGGAAATTACGGGAGTAGCCTCGCTCAATCCATATCCCTGGAACATGGGCATGCCAACGCCTACATAGAATTTCTGCAAATCCTTGTCGAGCAAAGCACCACCACCGATGAAGAAACGGAGTTCGCCACCAAAGTTTTCACGCACCTTGGAGAAGATAATCTTGTCGAAAAACCACACCAGTGGTTTGAGGAAATAGCGGAAGCCTTTGAAATCGAGGTTGCTGTCGCCATAGTACATCTGCCGCACCTTCATACCCCAGTTGAAGAGACGCTCCACTGTGGGACCCTTGGCACGTATGGCCTGCTCGATGTTCTTCTTGAAAGTCTTTGCAAGCGCAGGCACACTGAGAATGAAGTGCGGACGCACCTCCTTAATGTTCTGCGGTATGTTCCTAAGTGTTTCGAGCGGTGTGCGTCCCACTTGTGTTGTAGCAGCCGTAGCACCCACAGACATCATGATGTAAAAGCCTACCACATGTGCAAAGCAATGGTCGAGCGGCAGGATGATGAGGGTACGCCAGGTTTGGTCGATATTGACAAGAGTAAGTGCCTGTTCCACATTGGCCGTGTAATTGCGGTGTGTGAGTACCACTCCCTTGGGGTCGGCTGTCGTTCCACTTGTATAAGTGATTGTGGCATAATCGTCATTCTGGATGGATTTCGCAACCTTGAGGAATTCCTCTTCTGTGTGTGATGACAGGAAGTCATCTCCCATCTGTAGGAGTTTATCGAGCGACATTTCCTTTTCTTCATAGGTCTGCTGCGCATCGAAGACAATGACCTTTTCCACCAATGTCAATTTATCCTTGATGGCTCGAATCTTTCCGAGTTGTGTACCGCTTACCATCACATACTTCACGTCGCCATGCAGAAGGCGGAACAGGAGGTCATTGCTTTCCTCGAGTTTAATACTCAGAGGCACATTTACAGCACCGGCATAGAACATTCCAAGTTCGCCCATGACCCACATATTGCGCCCTTCACTGAGCAATGCCATTGTGTCGCCCTTCTGAACGCCCAATGCCTGCAGACCGGCACCTATTCGGTACACCTGCTTCTGCGTCTGTGCATAGGTTGTAGGTTCAAACTGCTTTCCGGTCTTCTCCAACAGGAAGGTGTTGTTGGGATACTTCCTTACGGACTCTTCAAACAAATCTACGAGAGTTTTCTTCATTGCATCAAATAAATAATAAAATCAATGCCCAAAGGTAATAAAATTTCCACATATAACATATAAAAAACTTCCATTTCTATAAAGATATGGCAATAAGTTCTTCTTTTGGCATATTTGTTGAGAACTTTGTATTGTCTCATTTATAAAAAGGAACTGCCGGTTTTTACAACCGGCAGTTCCTTATGCATTGTGCAACCTTTCGGTTGCTAAGTCACATTTTTTTACTTAGTTTCTGCATACATGTCCACGATGAGTTCACCGAAGATTGTATTTGCCCAAGCAAACCAACTGCGAGTGAAGTCCGTAGCATCGTCCTTATTGAAGGATTCGTGCATAAAGCCTGTACCGCCATCGGTCTTGAGGATTTGCTGCACGCACCATTCCTTCTCTGCACGGTCGTTTGTTGTAAAGGCTTTCATCACCAGACTCATTGGCCAAGGTTTGTCTAGACCACAATGTGGGCCGCCAATACCTTCGCCAGCCTTACCTTTGAAGAAGTATGGGTTGTCTTCACTCCAAATAAAGCGGCGTGTATTCTGATAGATGGGGTCGTCTATGGCAACATCAGACAGGTAGGGAAGGCTAAGCAAAGAGGGTGCATTGCTGTCGTCCATAAGCAGAGAACTTCCGTAGCCATCAACTTCAAATGCATAGACGGGGCCATACTTGGGATGTTCTACGATTGCATATTCCTTCAGCGCAGCATCAACCTGGTTTGCCATCTGTTCACACTCGCTGGCCAGAACCTTCTCATTGTTCACCTGGCGAAGAATGGTAGCGGCCTTACGAAGTACGCTTACAGCAAAGAAGTTGCTGGGAATGAGGTATGGGAAGATTGTGCTGTCGTCGCTGGGACGGAAGGCGCTTGCGATAAGACCGCATGCCTTTCCCGGATGACCATAACCGGCATTGCTTCGTGTGTCGTGATAAGCACGTGTCTCACGACGGAAGTGGTAGTTTGTCTTGTAACCGTTCCAGTTCTGCTGGTCGCGGAACACATCGAGTGTAGCACGTACTACTTTCAACCAAGTTTCGTCGAAGATGCTGCTGTCGCCTGTTTTCTGCCAATAGGCATAAGCCAGTCGCAGGGGATAGCACAGTGAGTCTATCTCATACTTGCGTTCATGCAATTCCTTCTTCATCTCTGTTTCGTCTGTCTGCCACTCGCCGCCTGTGGGACCGATATTGAAGGCATTTGCATACGGGTCGATCAGGATGCATGCAAACTGACGACGGATGACGCCACGGATGAGGTGCCGCAAGGGTTCGTCCTGATTGACGTAACGGAGATAGGGCCATACCTGAGCGGCACTGTCGCGCAACCACATTGCTTCGATGTCGCCGGTAATGACGAATGTGTCGTCATCGCCGCTTTCATTGCTATACCACACGGTTGTGTCGAGGGTATTGGGGAAACAATTGACAAACATCCAATAGAGTTTGGGGTCGATTGCAGTGAGTTTCTCCTTGAGATCGATAATTTGTTTCTCAATTGCCTCGCTGCGGAAGAGGCGTTTTTCCGGTGCAGGACGGAGGTCCTTAATGGTGTTCTGTACTGCCTCCTGCTTCTTTTTGGGGAGTTCGGGCATAAAGGGAACAGCCATTGCACTTGCAGGAACAGCCAAAAGGAGGGAAAAGATGATCTTCTTCATTTCGTTTGGTTGTTTTTGAAAATAGTAAGTTTTTTATTTTGCTGTCATGTAAACATCGAGTGTACCGCCAGCCATAATTTGGTCGTGTGTAGTGGTGGTACCCTTGATTTGTTTGCCATTGAGTACATACTTCTTGACATAGATTGCCTTGTCGCTGCCTCCGTGTGTGCGGATGGTAAAGGTCTTGCCTTCGCCAACGGGAATCACTGCTTCCTCTACGATAGGTGAACCGAGTTGATAAACTCCACCACAAGGTTCTACCTGATAGAAGCCGAGAGCCGACATGATGTACCATGCAGACATCTGACCTACGTCTTCGTTACCGCAAAGGCCTGCAGGCTGGTCGGTATAGAGTTCGTCCATCACCTGACGGATGCGCTTTTGTGCCTTGCGGGGCTGGCCTACATAGTTATACATATATAATATGTGGTGGCTGGGTTCGTTGCCGTGAGCATACTGTCCGATAAGGCCGGAGATGTCGGGGGCATGGTGTTCGCCGAGGTCTGTGCTTGCAGAGAGAAGGTCGTCGAGACGTTTGTCGAGAGCCTTGTCACCGCCCATAACTTCTGCCAAGCCCTTCACGTCGTGGGGAACGAGGAAGGTGTACTGCCAGGGGTTGCCCTCTGTGTAGTCGTGGGTCTGCTGATTGGGGTTGAAGTTGGGTGGCAAGGGACGGAACTCACCCTTCATGTCGAGCGCACGCATCACGTTGACGCGCTTGTCGTAGAGTTTCTTGTAGTTCATGCTGAGTTCGTAGAAGCGGACGCTGTCTTCCTTGTGACCGAGTCTGCCTGCAAGTTGAGCAGCAGCCCAAGCTGCGATGTAGTACTCCATGCTCTTGCCTACCACCTCGCCTTCGCGACCGTCGTAGGGCAGATAGCCGAGTTCAGCCAGATAGTCTTTACCGCGGAGAGGTACGCGACGCATCTTGGCATATTCTGTGGGGAGCATGCTTGCGCAAACGGCTTCGTATGCCTCGTCGATGTCGATGTCCTTGGCTTCGTTCTTGAGAATAATGTCGGCCAGTACGGGCACTGCAGGTTCGCCCACCATGCAATAAGTGTCGTTGCTTACGAGGTGCCATACGGGGAGTTCGCCCCACTCGCGATAGATGGCGAGCATGGTCTTGGCATAGTCGCGCATGCGGTCGGGCATGATGATGGTTGCCAGAGGATGAGCAGCACGATAGGTGTCCCAAAGGCTCCATGTTGTCAGCGTTGTGTAGTCGGCACCACGGTGAACCTTGAAGTCTGCACCCATATAGTCGCCAGTTACGTCGCACCAGATTTGGGGAGCAACCATGAAGTGATACATGGCAGTGTAGAAGATGGTGCGTTCGCGTTCGGTGCGGAAGGTAGCCTTGATGCGTGAGAGTTGCTTGTTCCAAGACTCGGAAGCAGCATTGGCAACAGCGTCGAAGTTAAAGCCACCGGGCTGTTCTGCATTGAGGTTGATGAGTGCGTTTGCCTCACTTGTGGGAGAGAGAGCCACCTTGACCATCACCTGGTCGCCAGGGTTCACCTCGAATGTAGCCTGACCATACTTGGCATCAGGACCTTCGCTCAACCAGTTGTTGATGGGCTTGTTGAACTTCATGCAGAAATACACAATCTGGTCGTTAGCCCAACCATGGCTGCGGCGATAGCCAACCAGAGTATATTCGTCGATGGGCATCACGCGTGTGTCGCGAGCCTCGTCGCCGATGGTATTCTCCAAGTCAACGATAATGCGGGCATTGTTGCTGCCCTTGGGGAAGGTGAAGCGATAGAGAGCGGTACGCTCCGTAGCCGTCATTTCCGACATGATGCTGAAGCGGTCCAGCAACACGCGGTAGTAGCCCGGCACTGCCACCTCAGTCTCGTGGCGATAGTCGCTGGCCAAGCCCTCGCGAGAAAGTTCCACATCACCATAAGCAGGCATCAAGCCAATGTCGCCCAAGTCGCCACAACCGGTGCCACTCAAGTGCATCTGGCCGAAGCCAATGATTTTCTTACCCGTTTCATGATAGCCCGAGCACCAGTCCCAGCCCATCTCAATCTGCGTAGGACCTGCATTCACCATGCCAAAAGGCACACTGGCACCGAGGAATACATGACCATGGTCGCCCGTACCGATAACGGGATCGACATACTTCGCCAAGTTGTCAGCCTGAGCAGCCGCAGCACACAACAAGCCAACCAAAAGGAGTTTACATTTCATAGCATTAAAAAATTAAAAGTACAAAATTTGCCGCAAAGATACGAAAAAGTGACTATATTACAAAATGAAAGCAATTTTTATTGACTCTTGAGACATAAATCAAGAGCATAAAAGGGGAGCAGATTCAACAATCAAAGCCCCAAACTCACCAATGACGCACGACTTGCAGGAAGTCATAAAGATTCCCGTGGTATTCATGTGGCTCAAGAAACCTACTTCACTTATAAAGTGCAAAAGCCTCTCCCCGTGCAAAAAGGGAGAGGCTTTTTCGCTTGCAGATGTTTCTGCAGTGGCTACATGCATTACTGCTTCATCAGCACTTTGACGGTCTTGTCGCCTATCTTGATGATTGCCACTGAACCCGACAGACGGGAAGCGCTTAGCGATGCAATGCCTGTGGTTGCAATGACAGAATCGAGTTGTACACCGTTTGCGCCATAGAGTATAATCTCTGTGCCTGCTTCTGCACCTTCCACAGTGATGGTGTTGCCTTGTGTCTGTATCAGGACAGGAACAGCCTGCACTTCGGCTATGGCATCTTCGTCGGTTATGCCTTCCGTCTGTGGTTGTTGCTCTATCCAGCAGAGCGTAGCCTGAATGGTATCGCTGTTCTCATAGCCAGCCTTTGTGGCATAGACGCAGATGTTGTAGGTTACGGTAAGACTGACTTTTGCAGCACAGCCTTTCTTGATGTCGGTGTCTGTAATCTCATATACATATTCTGCACCTTCAGTTTCGCAGGAGAATGTCAGTTCGCCTTTGCTGTAACTGATGGTTGGCGTAGCGCACTTCTCTGGTGTGGGTGTTGTGCCATCTGTTGCAACTATTGTGCCAAAGTTGCTCCAGGGTGCTGTCGCCTTATATTGTTCGACAGATGCAGCCGGCACATGGAGCGTAGCATATTCTATGTACGAATCCACATAAGCATCACTATTTGTTGAAGGCACTTTCTCAGCATAACAATAGACATCTGTCAATTCATCACAGTTGGCAAAGGCACCAAATGCTATTCTCTCCACGCTATTACCAATGTTAACAGAGGTAAGACCAGAGCAGCCTCTGAATGCACAACCTCCTATGCTTGTTACGGAATTAGGGATGGTGACAGAGGTAAGACCGGAGCAGCCTTCGAATGCATAGTTTCCTATGCTTGTAACGGAGTTGCCAATGGTGACAGAGGTAAGACCAGAGCAAAGATAGAATGCTTCCTCTCCTATGCTTGTTACGGAGTTGCCAATAGTGACAGAGGTAAGACCAGAGCAGCCAGAGAATGCATACCATTCTATGCTTGTTACGGAGTTGGGGATAGTGACAGAGGTAAGACCAGAGCAGCCTCTGAATGCAGCACCTCCTATGCTTGTTACAGAGTTGGGTATGGTGACAGAGGTAAGACCTGTGCAGCCAGAAAATGCAGCGCCTCCTATGCTTGTTACAGAGTTAGGGATGATAACAGAGGTAAGACTGGAGCAGCCACAGAATGCATAGCTTCCTATGCTTGTTACGGAGTTGGGGATAACAAGATCTGTTATTTCTGTCGTTTCATCACTATAAAGATGTTTTGCATAAGATAATGGGTTTGAAGTACTACCATTCCCAAATGAAATGCCACACCATGCAGCAACGTCTGGCACAATAACCTTTTTCAGACCGGAGCAGCCATAGAATGCCTCTGCTCCTATGCTTGTTACGGAGTTGGGGATGGTAATAGAGGTAAGAGCGTTGCAGTAATAGAATGCCTCTGCTCCTATGCTTGTTACTGAGTATGTTACGTTGTTATAAGAAACAGTTCCTGGAATTTTAATTGCACCTGTGTATCTGTTAGGATTAGAAATTACTTCGGCTTGTTTTGCCTTTGTGACTAAATTGTAGTAGATACCGTCAATCTCGACCGCTTCGGCAAATGCATTGACGCTGAATAGACAAGATGCTACAAGAAGCAGCATTGACAAAATGTGTTTTCGTCTTTCCATAATGGACTACGTTTTTGTTGTCCTCCAGTGCCAAAAGAACATTAAACAGTATGCAAGAAGCGTGGAACTGTATGTTCCATCTTCAAACTGAAGGCCGTGAGAAAAGCCCGAAAAAGATAAGATAATAACAGCAGTTCCACGCTATCGCGTGAAGCCGTCATGTCTGTCTTCATCTTTTTCAGAGCCATTATTACAGGTCTCCGGGGTTCTTTGCAATGATGAAAATTTCTCACGTTCTCAGTTTGCAAGAGAAGAGCATAACGCTTCGTTTATTTCCGATAAAGTACGAAAGTGCCTCCGCCGAGGCTGTTTGATAACCTTTCGCATTGCAAAGTTATAAAATAGTTGTGAATAACGAGCAAAAAGCAAGAAAAAATAACCTCAATGCGAGGGGTTAAGAAAACACTCAAGAGAACTTCGCCGACTTCTGCTGTGAAGTTGCCCGACTTCTCTGCAGAAGTTGGGCAATTACTCACGAGATGTTTTAGAAGCCTACGAGTGGCAGATTTTCACGTCTGCAGTCCACTTGGCGAAATGGAGGCGTCCTTCGGGGCGAAAGGACGCGTGAGCAAAACGTAACACCCGAATACAAAAAAAGCCGCTCCATCCTTCACGGACGAAGCGGCTCTATTATTGCAATTAAAAATTATACGGCTTAAGCTTCTTCTGTTGTGGGAGCTGCAGTCTCTGCAGCAGGTGCCTCAGCAGTTTCTGCTACGGGAGCAGTAGCCTTCTTTGAAGAACGACGTGTGCGCTTTGCCTTCTTGGCTGTCTTAGCCATATTCTCATCGAAGTCAACAAGCTCGATGAAACACATGGGAGCTGCATCGCTGGCACGGAAGCCAGTCTTGATGATGCGAGTGTAACCACCGGGACGGTCGGCAACAGCCTTAGAAATGGTGGTGAACAACTCTGTGATAGCAAACTTGTCCTGCAAGTAGCTGAACACAACACGACGTGAATTGGTAGTATCCTCCTTTGACTTCGTGATGAGAGGCTCTACATACTTCTTCAAGGCCTTTGCCTTGGCAAGGGTCGTAGTGATTCTTTTGTGCATGATCAGAGAAACAGCCATGTTGCTCAACATAGCAGATCTGTGAGATGCAGTACGACCCAAATGGTTGAATTTCTTATTATGTCTCATGACTTATTATTCTTTATCTAATTTATATTTAGAAATATCAGTTCCAAACGACAGATTCAGACTCTCGAGCAAATCATCAAGCTCCGTGAGCGATTTCTTACCGAAGT
>X129_Alpine_Ibex__coassemble_54_pt1 | contig 13840 bp, 14 predicted proteins | sample X129_Alpine_Ibex__metabat2_low_PE_007 | metagenome-assembled genome bin X129_Alpine_Ibex | reverse complement strand
GGTGTTGTATATGAAGCCATCTTCGACCAGACACCATTCTATGGCGAGATGGGCGGCGAGGTTGGCGACTCGGGTGTTATTGTAAACGAAGAAGAGACCATCAAGGTAATAGACACAAAGAAAGAGAATGGCGTAAGCGTTCACCTTCTTGAGCGTATTCCCCAAAACCCCGCAGCAGAATTCATGGCATGCGTCGATGTGGAACGTCGTCGTGCCATCGAGGCAAACCACACCTGCACTCACCTGCTCGACCAAGCCCTCAAGGAAGTCCTCGGCAATCATGTAGAGCAGAAGGGTTCTCTCGTTACGCCCGACTATCTGCGCTTCGACTTCTCACACTTCGAAAAGGTTACGCCCGAACAACTGCGTGAAGTTGAGCATTTGGTTAACGAGAGAATCCGTCAGAACCTTCCTCTGCAGGAATACAGAGACACTCCTATCGAGGAGGCAAAGAAACTCGGTGCCATTGCTCTCTTTGGTGAGAAGTATGGCGACAAGGTACGTGTCATCCAGTTTGGCACGAGTGTGGAGTTCTGTGGCGGTTGCCATGCAAGCAGCACAGGCTGCATAGGCATGGTGCGCATCCTGTCGGAAAGCAGTGTCGCTGCCGGTGTTCGTCGCATAGAAGCCATTACCGGCAAGGCCGTTGAGGAAGCGATGGACAAGCAGCAGGACTTGATTGCCGGACTTCGCAGTCTCTTCAACAACGCCCCAGACCTGGAAGGAACCATCCGCAAGGCCATCAACGACAATGCCGAACTCAAGAAGCAGATTGAAGATGTGATGCATGAACGTGCGGCTGCCCTCAAGCAGGATATGCTTGCAAAGCAGAAGGAAATAGCCGGCTTCAAGGTTTTGAGTGCCATCACACCTCTTGGTGCCGAATATGTTAAAGACATTGCATTCCAACTCCGAGCAGAAGTGGAGAACAGCATTGTAGTGATTGGTTCGGTGGCAGGCGGCAAGCCTCTTCTCACTGCAGCAGCATCCGACAGTGCCGTTGCTGCAGGGGTGAACATCGGCAAGAACATTCGTGAGGCTGCCAAACTCATTCAGGGCGGCGGCGGCGGACAGCCCCATTTTGCAACTGCCGGCGGTAAGAATCCCGACGGCATGCTTGCAGCCGTGGAGAAACTAATAGAGATTCTCACAGCATGATAACATACACTGAGAGAGGTTGTGAGGCGATGCTTTACAACCTCTCTTTTTTAATTTGACATAAAAGCACTATGAAGAAGCACATTTTACAGAAAGCATTGTTGATTTTGATGGCACTTACAGCCGTCGCACTGAAGATGTATGCCAAGAAGTCTTACGACGTGGCTGCATACGTTTATCCTGCTTATGCTGCAGACGACCCGAGGCTGCGTCCTTTTTGGCCAATGGGAATTGGCGAATGGGAGACGGTGATGACCATGCAGCAGCGTAACCCCGGCCATTACTGGAAGCGTTATCCGCTTTGGGGATACTTGAACGAGGCCGACCCTGCAGTTATGGAGATGGAAATCAACCAGGCTGCCGACCACGGAGTCAATGTCTTCATCTTCGACTGGTATTGGTACGACGGACGTCCGTTCATGGAGACTACACTCACGAATGGATTCCTCAAGGCTCGCAATCGCAATCGTATGCAGTTCTATCTGATGTGGGCCAACCATGATGTTCTCAACTACTGGGACACCCGCATTGCTCATCTCGGCGAGAACAACATCATCTGGCGTGGAGGGATTGACCGCCAGGAGTTCGAGAAGATTTGTCGGCGCAACATCGAGATGTTCTTCTCTCAACCCAACTACTACAAGATAGACGGCAAGCCCGTCTTTATGATTTACGATGTCAAGAACTTTATCGATGGTCTGGGAGGCATCGACGAGGCAGCAGAGGCTGTTAAGTGGTTCCGCAAGGAAGTGAAGAAAGCAGGTTTCCCCGACCTCGAATTGCAACTGACCATGTGGGCTCCCAATCTCAACTACAGCGGTTTCGACGCCGGGAAGAATGACAAACCGGAGGATGCCTTTGTACGGAAAATCGGTTTCGACAGTTCCAGTCACTACCAGTTCTGCCATTTCCTCAACGTCAACGACGACTATCCTCGCATTGTTCAGCAGGCAGCAGAGGAATGGGAACGCCTCGAGCGTGACTTTTCGATACCATACTATCCGCACGTCAGCCTGGGCTGGGACAACAGTCCACGCACTGGCCAGAGTGCCGTCGTACAAAACAACACGCCCGAAAACGTGGAACAGGCCTTGCGCAAAGCAAAGGCTTACGTTGACAAACGCCCGGACCTGCATCCGCTCATCACCATCAATTCCTGGAACGAATGGACGGAAACAAGTTATCTGCAACCAGACAATGTCTATGGCTACGGCTACCTCCAGGCGGTGAAGAAAGTGTTTCTGGACGAGGAATAACCGGAAGGCCGGCCAGCCATACAAGGACGTTTTTCAACCCCACGCATCCATCTGCCTGAAGGACTGCAAGGGGTTGGCATGAGGCACAGAAATGAATTGAAATCTTCTGCAGAGAAGTTCGCAAAGTTCTGCAGAGAAGTTCGCAAAGTTCTGCAGAGAAGTTGACCGACTTCTCTGCAGTTGTTTTTTCCCTGTTTGCGTTTGGCTGGAGGAAATGTCTTGTCAGGCCTTGCCGATGTGCTGCAAGAACCGCTCTGCATCGTAGTTCATGATGAGCCCGTCGGGGAATTCCGTTTCTTGCAGAAGCGGCAGAACAAAACCGTAGTCGGCAATGGAGGCACTGAAGTGCGCATCGCTCCCCAGTATGACGGGCACTTCGTAGTGCTTGCACAGACGCAGTATCTCGAGGTTGTTGGCGAGGGCTTTCTGCTTGCCGCGCACGGGATTGAGGCTGCTGTTATTGATTTCGAGCAAGGTGTTCGTCTCTTTCGCTGCCAGCACAATCGGCTCGAAGAGGAGTTCGGCAGTGCCGTCGCCCGGGTGGGTGATGATGTGTGTCCACGGGTTTCTTATGGCATTCACCATGCCTTGAGTGTTTTCCTCGATGGTGCCGCCTTGCCAGCAGAGCAGATGTATGCCGGCTATGCGGAGGTCGAGCAAGGGGTAGATGGTCTCGTCGAGGTCGATTGTGCCACGGGTATCGAGGATGTTCAGTTCGGCTCCAAGCAGGAGTCTGAGGTCCCCCATCTGTCGGGGCACGACATGAAGGTTGCGGAAATAGATGGGGTCGCACGTGCCGGGGATTCCGGGGGCGTGTTCCGTTATGCCCAGTATGTCGAGCCCCTTCTGCTGAGCCACAGTCACCATCTCCTGAAGGGTGCTATAGGCATGGCCGCTCATAATGGTATGTGTGTGGACGTCAAGTGATATCTTCTTCATCTTCAAATGTTTTTCCTTCAAACGTAATGCTGTAAGCGTGCAACATCAGCCTTTCGGCAGGTTTGCCGTAAAGTCGGTCGCCGACAATGGGGTTGTTCAGTCCCAGCGGATGGGCGCAGTGAACACGCAGTTGATGAGTACGCCCGGTTATGGGTTGCAACTCCAGAAGGGCACGACCTCCTCTGTTGGCCAGTACACGATAATGCGTCAGTGCCGGTTTCCCGTTTTGCTCATCTACCATCTGGCGAGGGCGGTCGTCGATGTCCGGACGCAGAGGCAGGCAGATGTCGCCCTCCTGCCCGACAGGCATCTCCCGTTCGAGCAAGGCATGATACACCTTATGCACCTTGCGATGCAGGAAGAGTGTCTGCAATTCGTGATACTTCTTGTCGGTAAGGGCAACCAGCATCAGGCCGCTGGTGTCCATGTCGAGACGGTGTACGATGAGCGGCCCTTCGGCCGACGGAATGGTCTTCCTTATGGCATCCTGCACGTTTGGCAGTTCGTCCTTGCCGGGCACGGAAAGCATGCCTGCCGGTTTGCTCACCACAGCCATTTCTCCATCATTATATATAATGTGCAGTTGAGACAACAATTCTTCCTGTCCGGCAAGCAGCGGATTGGGTTCCACGTCGAGCCCTCGAAGCATGTGGCGCAAGATGGGACGGCATTTGCTGTTGCACGAGGGATAATAATGTCCGTCGCGCCGCACCTCGCCTTTGGGCGAAGCACCCACCCAAAACTCGGCCATACACAGTGGCTGCAGGCCTTCCTTATAAGCAGCCTGAAGAAGTCTTGGCGCACAACATTCGCCCGCTCCCGCTGGTGGCACGGCAGGCGCAAAGAGTTCTGTCAACGAACACGCCTTGCCCTGAGCATTCAAAAACGAGAACTGACGGAACAGCCACTGCTGCAAGGCATTGCTCCGCTCGTAGCGTTCCGCCTGCAGTCGTGCCATCTCCTCTTGTTGCTCTCGCAGTGCAGCCTCGTCGTCGAAGATACGTTGCTCCCAATCCTGCTTCAGCCTTCGGTATTCTGCCTTTTGGTGCTGGCTTTCCTTAACAAGCCGTCCACTGTCGTCTTTCGCCTCGAAAGAACAGTTTTGACGTTTGGCATCGCGTTCCGCCTTGCTTTGTTGCATGAACCGTCTGTAGGCAGCCAGTTCCTCGTCCATTTGCCGACGCAAAGGACTTGGCTGCATGGTACTTTCGAGCAACGATATACGACGGTTGATGTCGCTGATGGCTGCTTCCTCCTCCTGGAAATAACAACCGGGAGCCATCAAGTCGAAAACTGGCGGCACAAAGTATTCGTGTTGTGTCTTGCCATCGAGCGTACCGGAAAAGGCTGCAAAGAAACCCAATCCGTTGAGCGTTTTCACTATGAGGACTCCAAACATCTTGCCCCTTTGCAACTCCTCGTGCCACTCTGTGTGCCGACTGATGTAGCGTCGCACCTCGTCGGCAGCAGCAATACAAAGCGGATGAGGTCCGTAGCAGAAAGGATAAGTGAATTGCTTAGGGGCGTTTGCCTTTTCCACACAGGACGGCAAGGAGTGCAACGTTACAGCCATAGGACACCCTCCGGACCTTGATTAAAGAGCAAATCGACAATGCTGAGGTCTGGCAAGAAACCGTGTCGCGAAGCAAACATCTGGTAGTAAGGTCGTGGCTCGAATGTTGGCAACGATGCAAACGCATCGCCTTCGAAGCAGGATGTTCTGCTTACGGATTTACTAATGTCAAGCAACGAGGTGACCAACAACATCAACTCTTCGTTGAAGTCTGCCAGGAACTCCCACTTCTTCTCATAGAAAGGAGCAAAATCATCGGCATAGTATTCGAAGAAAGGCGACTGCCTGTAACTGCTCTCCAGAGCAATCCAATGCTGATGTCGCCAGTTACCATGGTCGCTGATACGAATGTCGCACATAGGCGTCTTTGCACCTGTCTTCACAACAGGAATGGTGAGAGCAAGTGCCCCATTAGGGCTGTCAATCCAACACCGGTTACGAAAGGTCTGCTTTGCGAAGTGGTCGCAAACCTCAAGCCTCACTTCTTCGGCACGATAGTAAGCACTATAGTGCGAAACAGGCGCAAGATAACAACAGGGCAGGACCATTGAACTTTTTGCAGTTGAAACATTAACCATTCCTTCCCCTATAGGGGCTTGGCGGCTTTACTTTATGTTGTCGACCAAAGAGAACAGACGACTCCAGCGGATATGATGGCCGCTCAACCAGGAACGGTCTTTATCCGTGCTGAGCCAAATGAAGATAGGCTTGCCCACAACATGGTCCTCCGGCACAAAACCCCAATAACGTGAGTCTGCCGAACAATGGCGATTGTCGCCTTGCATCCAGTAGTAGTCCATCTTGAAGGTGTATTCCGTTGCCTTTTCTCCATTGATAAGGATGTCGCCTTCGGGCGTCACCTTCAGGTCGTTGCCCTCGTAGTTGCGGATAGGACGCTCGTAGATGGCGATGTTGTCCATGCTGAGTTGTATGCTCTCGCCCTTCTTGGGAATCCAAATCGGGCCGTAGTTGTCGCAAGTCCAACCAGTGTAGGCGTTCTGCGGATAGAGGCTCTCCTTGTCATTGTTTATGATCGGCGTGATGCTTGCCACGTAGTCTGTTTGCTTCTCCAAACCCTCTTTCGCTGCTTTCGTCAAAGGAATGCAACCCGACTGATACATGTCTTGAACATCATCCATGCTCAAACCAAGTTCATAGACCAAAGACTCCGGCAGATAGTTGGTGCGCAAATCGACATGATAGTTGAACTGCACGTTCTCGGGAGCAGGGTTCTCCTTGCCGTCGAGATAGACCACACGGTTGCGAATCTCAAGTGTCTGCCCGGGCAAGCCAATGCATCGCTTCACATAGTTCTCGCGTCTGTCAACCGGACGCCAGTCCACTTCTCCGAAATCCTGTGGAGCAAGACGGATGTACTTGCTGCCTAAATCATAGACTGTACTGTAATATTCTCGCTGCTCTTCTGCTGTCATAACCTCGGGCTGGGGCACTCTTCCCGTCTGTTGCTGGTAGAGTTGTGCGCCGATGCCATAGCAAAGGGCATAGTATTCGGTTTGATATCTGACGTTGCTGACAATGGAGTCGCCTGCAGGATAATTGAAGACAACGATGTCGTTGAGTTGGATAGGTTTCGGAGAAACACGTTTATATTCCCACTGAGGCCACTCCAGATAACTCTTTCCGCCAAAAGGAAGGGTGTGCTGACACAAAGGCATGTGCAGAGGTGTCTGCGGAACACGGGGGCCATAACTCATCTTGCTTACCAAAAGATAGTCGCCTACAAGCAGACTTTTCTCCAGAGAACTGGAGGGAATGGTGTAGTTCTGGAAGAAATAGATATTGACAAAATAGACGGCCACCAATGCAAAGACAATGGCATCTACCCAACTCATCACGGTGCGGACAACGGGATTCTCGGCATCCTTCCACCATGTCCAGGGAATACGACGTGTTATGTAGGCATCGAAAATGAATGGGATAACGATAATACCCCACCAGGCATCCACCCAATTAAGGAAGACGATATAGAGTGCTATGGCAATGATGGCTTTTGCCCAGTCTTTGGGCGTAGCCTTGTATTGTTTCTTTTTTGTCATATTTATGTGTATGATTGGTATTTAGAACTGGAAGAGGTCTTCCATTGTCAGCAGTCCGCTGTGCTGTGCGGTGTATTCTGCGGCAATGACTGCACCGAGGGCAAAGCCCTTGCGGCTATGGGCATCGTGTGTGATGGTTATCATGTCTTCGGGCGAATCGTAGGTGATGGTATGGATGCCGGGCACTTCCTTACGGCGGATGTCGTCGATGCGAAGGACGCCTTCCTTTGTTTCGTGCAAGCCCCAACGCTCTTTGCGGTCGAGATTGTCCACTATTTGTTCTGCCAGGGTGATGGCTGTTCCGGATGGAGCATCGAGTTTGTGGACATGGTGTGTCTCGACGAGATTGACATCGTACTGCTCGAAGCGGTTCATGATCTTTGCAAGATATGTGTTGACTGCACCGAATATGGCAACGCCCACACTGAAGTTGCTTGCCCAGAAGAGTGTTTTTCCGTCCTGGCATGCCTTGCGTACGTCGTCGCCATGCTCCTTCATCCAGCCTGTGCTTCCACTGACAACCTTGACGCCTGCCTTCCATGCTTTGAGGTAGTTGTCGTAGGCTGTCCATGGTGTTGTGAACTCGATGGCGACATCGGCACTGGCAAATGCGGGGGAGTCGAACTCGTCTTGGTTGTCGATGTCTATAATGCTGACGATTTCATGCCCACGTGAAACGGCGATTTCTTCTATCATACGGCCCATCTTGCCGTAGCCTATAAGTGCTATTTTCATATGTTATCTGATATTTCTTATGCAAAGGTATGGCTTTTCGCTCAAATATACTTAAATTTGTTTCACAAAATAAGTTAACGGAGCCAAAATAGGAATGGAAAGGCTGCTGCACTATGTCTGGAAGCACAAGTTGCTGCCACTCGGCCCTCTCTACACGTCGGAAGGGGCGGAAGTGGAGGTCATTGACCCGGGTCTTCACAACCACGACCAGGGTCCCGACTTCTTTAATGCCAAGATTCGGCTGGGCGGAACGCTTTGGGCGGGCAACATCGAGATGCATCTGCGCTCGTCGGACTGGTACAGACATGGTCACGACAGCGATCCTTCCTACAACAGTGTCATCCTGCATGTCGTGGGGGAGGCAGACGGAGAGGTCAGGACGCCGGAGGGGAAGATGTTGCCTCAGGTTCGGCTCGACATTCCGGAGCACATCCGCACGAACTACGAGGTGCTTTGCCGGACGGAGGATTATCCGCGTTGTCACCGCATTATTCCGTCGTTGCCGCTGCTGAAAGTGCACCAGTGGATGGATGCTTTGCTTGTGGAGAGACTGAAGGAGCGGTCGGAACGGCTGACGGCATTGGCAGAAAGGCTGGGTGGCGACTGGGAACGTGCCACATTTGTCACACTGAGCCGGAGTTTCGGTTTTGGCCTGAACGGCGATGCTTTCGAGCGTTGGGCCATGCGTGTTCCGCTTTCGGCGGCAGGCAAACACCGCGACGACCTGTTCCAGATTGAGTCGCTCTTCCTAGGCTTGGCAGGCCTCATCGGCGAGGTGGAGAAGCAGAGGGGCGGTTCGGAGACTCGGTTTCACCGGCAAGAGTTTGAGTTCCTGAAGCACAAATTCGGCCTGACAGACGCGATGCAGCGGTCGGACTGGTGCTTCATGCGAACCCGTCCCCGCAACTTTCCTTACCTGCGTATCCTGCAGATAGCGGAACTCTACCATGGCGGCAAGGCGCAGATGAGCAAACTGCTGGAAGCCGAAACCATCGGAGACCTGCAGGAATGTCTGAAGGTAAAAGGGATGACGGCTGCCAGCCGCAGGCTGCTCATCATCAACACGGTGGTGCCCCTGCTCTTCGCCTACGGCAAGCACAGCAGCAACGAGGACATCTGCCAGCGAGCCATCCGGCTTCTGGAGGCCTTGCCTGCGGAAAACAACCATATTCTGCGACAATGGGAAACCTGCGGGCTGAAGGTCGCCACGGCTGCCGACAGCCAGGCACTCATACAACTCAAACGCCAATACTGCGACCGGACAGACTGCCTCAGGTGCAGGTTCGGATACGAATACCTGCAGGGGGAGAAAAAACATCCACTGCCTCGTCGGCAATAATGCTCAACCATTCTGCCCATAATGGTTAACCTTTCCGGGCAACAAGGCAGTAGATGTTTTAAGGCAACCAATAAGTCAACAAAAATCACAACAGATGAAGAACTACACATACCAACTAAAGATGAAGGTTCGCGACTACGAATGCGACATCGAAGGCATCGTCAACAATGCCAACTACCAGCACTACATGGAACACACACGGCATGAGTTTCTGCTCGAGACAGGCATCAGTTTCGCCGAAATGTGCGAGCAAAACATCATCTCCGTAGTGGCACGCATCGCCATCGACTACAAGACACCGCTCCGCAGCCGCGACGAATTCCTCTCATGCCTGAACATTCGGCAAGAAGGCATCCGCTACGTCTTCTACCAAGACATCTACCGTCTGCCCGACATGAAACTGGCCACACGGGGGAAAGTGGACATCGTCTGCCTCGTCGACGGCAAACTGAGCCGCTGCCCCGAACTCGAAGAAAAACTGAAAGCCCACTACTCAGAAGAATGACCGAGCAGGAAACACTCTACATGATGGCATTGTCGCAAGTCCCATCGGTCAGCCTTACAAACCTGCATCTGCTGATCGACGAACTGGGAACGGCTACCGCCATCTACGAAAACCGCAAGTCGCTCAAAGAACTTCTGCCGGCAGCCACACAGAAAACGCTCGACGCCCTGGCCGCCATAGACAACCACCTGAAACGCGCCGAAGAAGAACTCCGGTTCTGCCGGGAAAGCAAAATACGATGCCTTGGCATCAACGACAACAACTATCCGCAACGCCTCAAAGTCTGCAACGACGCCCCAATACTCCTGCACTACCGCGGCTCCGCCAACCTCAACACACAACACATCGTCAGCATGGTAGGCACACGGCAAATCACCGCCTACGGAAAAGACCTCTGCCGCACATTCGTCCGCGACCTGAAGCAAATCTGTCCCGACACCCTCATAGTAAGCGGACTGGCCTACGGCGTAGATATCCATTGCCACAAGGCAGCCCTGGAAGAAGGACTCGACACCGTCGGCGTCCTGGCCCACGGCATGGACCAAATCTATCCGCGAATGCATCGCGACACAGCAAAACAGATGCTCACACAAGGAGGCCTGCTGACAGAATACCTTTCGGGAACATCAATCGACAAACGCAACTTCGTCCAGCGCAACCGCATCGTGGCAGGTCTGGCCGATGCCATCATCGTAGTGGAAAGCGCAACCAAAGGCGGTTCGCTCATCACAGCAGATATCGCCCTCAGTTACAACAGGCAAGTGTGGGCCTACCCCGGCCGCACCACCGACACCTACTCGGCAGGCTGCAACAAACTCATCACCTCGAACAAAGCCTCCCTTCTCCTCGATGCCGAAGACTTCTGCCTTGCAATGGGCTGGACCGACGACATTCGGCACAGGAAGAAACTCTCCGACGGCATACAGCAAGAACTCTTCTCCGACTTTTCGGCAGAAGAACGGCGCATCGTGGAAGCCCTCGCCAAGGCAGACAGCAAGCAAATCAACGTACTTTCCGTAGAGACGAACATCCCCATCGGACAACTCTCCAGCCTGCTCTTCACGCTTGAAATGAAAGGCGCGGTGCAGATGCTCGTCGGAGGCAAGTACAAAATTGCCCGATAAACCCTGCCAACGTCCCAATTATGAACAACTAAGACACTGCAAACCCTAAAGGTTCGGGCTTTTTCCCTACTTTAAGGTTTTTTAATTGCCAAAAGTTTGTAGATAAGGAAAAAGTCCCTAACTTTGCACCCGACAACTTATAAAACGGAAGGAAGACAAGGGTTTCGGCCATATGGCGGTCGGGATTCTTATTTTTTTCGTACTTTGCGGAGACATGGAAGGTTGCGATGCCCACCTGCCGACGCACACTCATATATATAATAAGGTATAACTATAACAACAACAATATGGCTTACATGACTCAAAAAGGCTACGACGAACTCGTGGCGAAACTGCAGCACATGGAGAGCGTGGACCGTCCCGCCGCCAGTGCTGCCATTGCTGAGGCGCGCGACAAGGGCGACCTCTCGGAGAACGCAGAGTATGATGCTGCCAAGGAATGGCAGGGAAAACTGGAGACTGAGATTGCTATGCTCAAGAAGACCATCATCGAAGCGAAGATTATCGACATTACACATCTCGACACAAGCACCGTGCAGATTCTCTCTACCGTAGAGCTGCGCAACGTGAAGAACAAGATGACGATGAAGTACACCATCGTCAGCGCAACGGAAGCCGACCTGCGCAATGGCAAAATCAGCGTGGAAACTCCCATCGCAAAGGGTTTGCTTGGCAAGAAAGTGGGCGACATTGCTGAGATTAAAGTACCTCAGGGCACCGTTCAACTCGAGGTGATGAGCATCTCTTTCGACTAAGAAATGACTCCCCTCGCCAAACCTTAAATAGTAAACCGTCATACCGAAAACAAACATGGCAAGCATCTTTTCACGCATCGTGGCCGGCGAAATACCGTGCTACAAAATAGCCGAAGACGACCGCTACTACGCCTTCCTCGACATCAGCCCCCTGCAGAAAGGGCACACACTCGTGATTCCCAAACGCGAGGTGGACTACATCTTCGACCTCGAAGACGACGAACTCGCCGGACTTCAAGTATTTGCCAAGAAGGTGGCCAACGCCATCAAGCGTGCCATCCCCTGCGTCAAAGTAGGACAATGCGTGCTGGGGCTCGAAGTTCCCCATGCCCACATCCACCTCGTCCCCATGCAGAGCGAAGCCGACATGCGCTTCAACGCACCACACCTGCAACTCACGACGGAGAAGTTCCAGCAGATAGCCGAAAGCATCAGAAAGGAACTGTAAACACCACCGCAGGCAACCACGAAATAATGCTTAACCATTATCGGCAATTAGGTTAACCATTATCGGCATAATGCTTAACCATTCCGGCCAAAAAGGTTAACCTATTTTCCAACACACCCCAACAACTAAAACTAAAACCACAAAACACCCTAAACTATGAAGACAAGAATCATTGCAGCCATCGCCATGCTCAGCATCGCACTCGGCACCCAAGCACAGAAACACGAGTTCGGCAACTGGAAACGCTATGCCAAAGCAAACAAAGAACTCGGCGCACCCGCCAAAGGCGAAAAACGCGTCGTCCTGATGGGCAACTCCATCACCGACGGCTGGCCACACACACGCCCCGACTTCTTCAAGAACAACAACCTCATCGGACGAGGCATCGGCGGACAGACATCATACCAGTTCCTCCTCCGCTTCCGCGAAGACGTCATCAACCTCCAGCCCAAAGTCGTAGTCATCAACTACGGCACAAATGACATCGCCGAAAACACCGGTCCATACAACGAAGACCTCACCTACGGCAACGTACTCTCAATGGTAGAACTGGCACGCTACCACAAGTGCAAAGTCATCCTCACCAGTTGCCTGCCCGCAGGCGGCTTCAGTTGGCGCCCGGCCATCACCGACGGCATGGACAAAATACGCAGCCTCAACGCACGCGTCAAAGCCTATGCCGAAGCAAACAAGATTCCGTACGTCGACTACTTCAACGCCATGCTCAACGAAGACGGCACAGCCATGAACCCCGAACTGGCCAACGACAACCCCGGCGTACACCCCAATGCCGCAGGCTACGCTATCATGGAGAGCCTTCTCCTACCCGTCATCAAAAAACTTCGCTAAACAAACACTATGGCAGACAATAAGTATTGCCTCATACTGGCCGGAGGCAACGGAAGCCGACTCTGGCCCATCAGCCGAACAGTCAAGCCCAAACAATTCCTCGACCTCTTCGGCACAGGACGAACACTGCTACAGCAAACCTACGACCGCGTAGCCAAGTTCATCGACCCCTCACACATCTACGTCAGCACAAACGTAGCATACCTGCCACTCGTCTATGAGCAGTTGCCCGAATTGGACGACATGCACATCCTGGAAGAACCGGTACGCCGCGGCACACTCGCCTCCGTAGCATGGGGCTCCGTCTTCATCGCAAAACAAAACCCACAAGCAACACTCTTCGTCACACCCGCCGACCAGATAATCCTCAAAGAGGAACAATACCGGCAAGACGTGCTCGACGGAATGGAATTCGCAAGCGAAAACGACGGACTCCTCGTCATGGGCATCACACCATCACGCCCCGAAACAGGCTACGGCTACATCCAAATGAACGACGATCGGCCACTCAGTCACGACATCTACCCCGTCAAGTCATTCACCGAGAAACCCGACGCCGAGTTTGCCAACATATTCATGCAGGAAGAAAACTTCCTCTGGAACACCGGACTGCTGTGCTTCAACACACGAGTTATGCTTGATAACCTCTTCATGCTCATACCCGAGTACCGGCTCGAGATACCCCGCCTGATGGCAGAAGCCGAAAGCAACGACCCAAAACTCGTGCCTGAAAACTTCAACGTCCTACCCAATCGCAACATGGATGTCAGTATTCTCGAACGAAGCGAACACGTCTATGTCCAACGCGGCCACTTCGGTTGGGCCGACATCGGCACATGGGCAAGCATCGGAAAGGACCTCCCTGCTAACGACGAGGGCAACATCTTGCTCAACACCGATGCACATCTCTACGAATGTTCGGGCAACATAGTCCGTCTCCCCGAAGGCCGCACGGCTGTCATCAAAGGGCTGAAAGACTACGTTGTGGCAGAGGAAGGAGAGATTCTCATGATATGTCCGCGCCAAGATGTTGCAGCAATGCGCCGCATGCATACAGACACAAAGTTCGGCGACTCTAAGAATTAAGTGCTTCTTTCACCTG
>X129_Alpine_Ibex__coassemble_42_pt1 | contig 15739 bp, 15 predicted proteins | sample X129_Alpine_Ibex__metabat2_low_PE_007 | metagenome-assembled genome bin X129_Alpine_Ibex | reverse complement strand
TCAGACAAAACGGGAGTCAAAATGAAAACGGTTTCGTATTGGTTCATAATACGTTAAATAAGTTAATGAATATATTTGTTGCATTAAAGCGGGGCAAAGGTACATCTTTTTTACGGAACTGCCAAACATTTGCTCAATTATTTTGCCTGTCCGTCGCATTTACACATTATAAATGATATATAGTCGCAGACCTACGATGGCACCATTACGCACATTCCGGAAAAGAAGGAAGGAGGGTTCATGAAAAAAGGTTAACCATTCCCAAAGGGACTGCCGTAGTATTCCTGCAAAGACGTTTGAAACGGGAGTGCTGAAAATTTGGCTGTCCGAACTTTTCTTTGTATCTTTGTGCCATGAAAAAGAAAGGTTTACGCTACGACAGGCATCTGACATGGGCACTGTTTGCACTTTGCCTATGCGTTTGCGACGTGCAGGCCAAAGGCAGAAAGCATGCAGCGAGAGAACGCGAAGGCTGGGAGTTGGTGTGGAGCGACGAATTCCGCGGACGAGAACTCTCCGACGAGTGGACACGCATACCGCGCTTCAAGAACCCTTCCGAATGGAACAAATACATGAGTTCCGCCGATTGCCTCTACAAAGTCAAAAACGGCAAACTCACTCTCTATGGGCGTGTGAACGACTTTCTGCCCGAAGACACTGCGCACTTCCTGACGGGAGGCGTGTACACACGCGGCAAGATGCTCTTCCAAAGAGGCAGGATTGACATCCGTCTGCGCATGGACGACGCATTGGGAGCCTGGCCTGCCGCATGGCTGCTGCCAGAGGGTCGATGGCCTCACGACGGCGAAATAGACATCATGGAAAGACTAAACTACGATGACTTTGCGCACCAAACGATTCATTCCGCCATCACCGAGTACGACACCGAAGCGCGGAAAAGCCAAAACTGGCACTACACTGCACCCATCAGAAACGGGAAATGGAACGTCTATAGTGTGGAACTCTACGAAGACAGCGTAAGTTTCTTCATCAACGACAAACTGACCTTCACCTATCGGCGCGAACCGGAGTTAGGAGCCGCCCAGTTCCCATACGACCGCCCGATGTACCTGCTGCTCGACATGCAACTGGGAGGCCATTGGGTAGGCAAAGTCAATCCAGACGAACTTCCCTACCGATATCAAATCGACTACGTGCGTTTCTACAAGAAAAAAACTGCCAATACAACTCCTGTTCACTAATTTTTCACTATCTTTGCACAAACAAATAAATTAACATCAATATGATACACTTATCTCTACTACAAGCCGCCCCCGTAGAAAGCGGAAAAGAAGTTATCGAAGCCGTTAAAAACGGAAAAATGGACGAGTTCGTCGACCAAATCATCAGAATGGGAACAGAAGCCGGGAAAAGCATCCTGCTTGCAGCCGTCGTTGCCGTCATAGGATATTACATCGTTCGATTCATCAACAACATGGTCGCACGAATACTGGAACGCAGGAACGTAGAGCCCACCGTACAATCGTTCCTGAAAAGTTTTGTCAACATAACACTACTCATACTGCTCATCCTGACCGTAGTAAGCACACTGGGCGTAAACACCACGAGCCTTGCAGCACTGCTCGCATCTGCAGGTCTGGCCGTAGGCATGGCACTGAGCGGCAACCTGCAAAACCTGGCAGGCGGCATCATCCTGTTGCTCTTCAAACCCTACAAAGTGGGCGACTATATAGAAGCACAAGGCGTAAGCGGCACCGTAAAAGCCATACAAATATTCCACACCGTACTGACAACACCGGACAACAAAGAACTGTTTATCCCCAATGGCGCACTCTCAAGCGGCAACATCACCAACTACAGCAAAAACGACCTGCGACGCGTGGATATGGTTGTCAGCGTAGAATACGGAACAGACACAGAAAAGGTGAAACAAGTAACACAGGAACTCCTGCGTAGCGACAGCCGAATCCTCAAAGAACCTGCACCTTTCGTTGCCGTCAACGAACTGGGAGACAACGGAGTATTCTTTTCAATCCGCGTCTGGGTAAATGTCAGCGACTATTGGGACGTGTTCTTCGACACAAACGAACGCATCTACAACGAATTCAACAAGCAAGGCATCGGATTCCCATTCCCACAAATACAGATTCATCAATAACCTACTATTACTGTATTACGAACAGAGCGATTCATGAGCGGATACAAACAAAAGCAGCACACCGGCAGCATAAAACGATTCGTACAGACACTGACACTCAACTCCAACGAAGAGGCCAGGCGCGAATACATCAAATGGCACTCGCCGGAACACAACTGGAAAGAAATCCGCAACGGCATTCGAGAGGTCGGCATCATCGAGATGGAAATCTACATCTTGGGCAACACGTTGGTCATGATAGTAGATGCTCCCGAAGACTTTGACTGGGGAAAAGCAATGGCCCGACTCGCCACACTTCCACGCCAAGCCGAATGGGAAGCCTTCGTCAGCCAGTTTCAAGGCTGCAATGCCAACGCCACAAGCGACGAAAAATGGCAAATGATGCAACGGATATTCTATCTCTACGATTAGAAACAACCAGAAAACATAAGAACCCAAGAATAAAACAAAGTCAATGAAGGTCATCGAAAATAAACACATCCTACCGTTCGCCCTCGTCTCAATGCTATTTCTTCTTTGGGGCTTGGCAAACAATATGACCGACACCTTGCTTGCAGCCTTCAAGAAAGTAATGCAGATGAGCGACTCACAGACGTCCCTCATACAGTTTGCCTTCTATGGTTCTTACTTCTGCTTCGCCTTGCCGGCAGCACTTTTCATCAGAAAAGTCTCCTACAAAGCCGGCATCATTCTGGGCCTGACACTCTATGCCGGAGGTGCCATACTGTTCCTTCCCGCTGCAAAAGCCGAAAGTTATCTGTTCTACCTCGTAGCCATCTACATCCTTGCCGGGGGCTGTTCCGTACTCGAAACAACAGCCAATCCCTACATCCTCTCAATGGGTTCGTCCGAGACAGCAACCAGAAGACTGAACATCGCCCAGTCGCTCAACCCGATTGGCAGCATTATGGGCATCATGCTCAGCAAGCAATTCATTCTTCGCGACATATCACTCAACAGCATCTCCCAAACCTACATGGGCCTGGGGTTTGTGCTGTTAGCAATCATGGCAGTGATGCTGATGTCAAGAATGCCAGAGGGGAAAAACGAAGAACAACACAATGTCCGCGCATCCTTTAAGCGATTACTCAAAAACAAACGCTATGCCTGGGGCGTCGTGGCACAATTCTTCTACGTCGGAGCACAGATTGGCGTGTGGTCCTTTACCATCAGATTGACGATGCAGGAACTCAACATCGAAGAAGCCAGTGCCGCAACATACTATCTGGCAAGCATCATCTGTTTCTGCATGGCACGTTTCCTCTTCACCTGGCTAATGAAGTTCTACCATCCGGCAAAACTCATGGCATGGGCCTCCGCAGCAGACATCGCACTCTGCCTAATCGTAATTCTCATGAACGGAAGTGGCATGATTGCCGTAATAGCACTCGTGCTCATAAGTTTCTTTATGTCACTCCAGTTTCCCACCATCTACGGCATTGCCCTCGAAGGCATGAACGACGATGCAAAGATTGGCGCCTCGGGACTCATTATGGCAATCCTCGGCGGAGCACTTCTTACACCACTTCAGGGATATATAAGCGACGTATTTGGTGTTTCAGCGTCATATACCGTACCACTCGTCTGCTTCGTTGTTGTACTGTGGTATAGCATGGTGAACTGCAAACAAATTGTAAACGACAAATGTTAAATGTTAAATGAAAAAGGTCTTTGTCAGCGGTTGCTATGATTTGCTTCATAGCGGACACATAGAATTCTTCCGGCAGGCGGCCCAATACGGTGACCTGTATGTCGGCATCGGGTCGGACGCCACAATATTGCAGTACAAAAACCGCAAAACACTTTATCCCGAACAAGAACGGCTCTTCATGGTGCAAAGCATCAAATATGTCAAAGAAGCCTACATTAACAAAGGTAGTGGTGTGATGGATTTTGTACCCACAGTCGAAATGCTCAAGCCAGACCGTTTCGTGGTAAATACAGATGGTTCGAGTGAAGAAAAACGTCGTTTCTGCGAAGAACGTAACATCGAATACATCGTACTTGAAAGAACACCGGCAAAAGGACTTAATGCTCGCTCAAGCACAAACATAAAAGCCGAGATGTGCGAGATACCTACACGACTCGACCTTGCAGGAACCTGGATAGACCAGCCATACGTCAGTTGTTATGCTCCCGGATGGGCACTTACCATATCACTCTTACCGAATTTCGAGATAAGAGAACGCTGTGGCCTCTCCACATCAACACGCAAACAGATACAGAAGATCTGGCCTATAAAATTGCCGGATATGGATGCAGAAATGTTGGCTAAACTTGTCTTTTGCTTCGAAAATGACCCCGAGCGAAGCGACGGAATCATCTCCGGAGCACAAGACGCTATCGGCATTTGCATACCTGGACTTTGCCGACATCATTACGACGCACGCTTTTGGCCCGACAAAATTGAACAATGTAAAGACGAAAAGATACTTTGCTGGCTTGAGAGCCATCTATGCTTAGTGCCCATGTTCCCTCGAAAAAACGGTTGCTCCGTAGTCGAAAACAAAGACATTACAGAGACAAAGGTTAAAGCATTGGCCAAAGCAGCAGACGATTGTTGGGAGGCCATCATGAGAACCGACCTTAAAGCCTTTGCTGCTGCATATCGTGCTTCATTTGAGGCTCAAATTTCAATGTTTCCCGCAATGATACAACCTGGCGTCCAGGACTATATTAACCACTATTCTGCAATGGACGACGTCCTGGCCTGGAAAATGCCAGGAGCCGGAGGGGGAGGTTATTTAGCACTTGTCATTGAAAATGCCAACATCTTCTGTCAATCAGTAACAGAAGCCATTCCATTAACCATCCGCAGATAACGAAGAAAAATGAAGATAGTCATATTAGATGGCTTTACTGCGAACCCTGGCGATCTTTCGTGGGACGAACTTCGAAAATTAGGCAAACTCGAAGTTTACGATCGTACTGCTCCGGAAGAATTATTGACTCGCGCAGAAGGGGCCGAAGTATTATTAACTAACAAGGTTATTATCGATGCGAAAGCAATGAGTGTATTACCTTGCTTGCGTTATATCGGAGTCACCGCAACAGGTTACAATGTAGTTGACATAGCAGAAGCACACCGACGTAACATTGTCGTAACGAACATACCAGCATACAGCACAATGTCGGTAGCCCAAATGGTTATGGCACATCTACTAAATATCACAAACCAAGTGGCACTCCATTCCAATGCTGTAAAACAAGGCGAATGGGAACAGAGTCCCGACTTCTCGCTCACAAAATCACCCATCACTGAACTTGACGGGCTAACGATGGGAATTGTCGGTCTTGGCAATATAGGCTCTGCTACAGCACGTATGGCGCAATCAATGGGTATGAAAGTAATAGCCATCAGTAGCAAAACGAAAGAAGCGCTCCAGCAAATAGGTGTTCAAAAAGCCGAAAATTATGAACAACTTTTCAGCGAGGCAGATGTCATAAGTCTGCATTGTCCGCTGACCAGCGACACACACCACCTTGTCAATCAAGAACGCTTATCCCTAATGAAATCCACGGCCATACTCATCAATACGGGTCGCGGTCCTCTGCTCGATGAAGTGGCAGTTGCAGAAGCACTTTCAACAAAAAAACTCTATGCCGTCGGCATTGATGTCCTATCCGAAGAGCCACCAATAAAAGGGAGTCCCCTTATCTCGGCACCCCGATGCTACATAACACCACACATCGCATGGGCCAGCAAAGCCGCCCGACGTCGCCTCATCGACATTGCAATATCAAATGTCAGAGCATTCGTGTGTGGAGAACCACAAAATCAAGTTTAATAAATACAATACAAAGAGAGGGCCACGCCAATTGGTGTAGCCCTCTAATACTTTTTTGCTCAACTATTGCTTATTCAGCAGCGGGAGCCTCAGCGCAGCAAGAGTCAGCAACGCAAGAGTCAGCAGCGCAAGAGTCAGCGCAGCAGCTGTCAGCGCAGCAAGCAACCTCTTCTACACATACGCTGTCGCTATCGCAGCAAGAACCCTGTTCTGTCTTCTGACCGCAAGAAGCGAAAGATACAGCAACAACAGCTGCGAACAAAAATGCTAATTTCTTCATTTTTTTGCTTTTTAAAACTTGTAAAACAATCAATTGTTTATTAAAACGCTGCAAAGGTACGACGATTTTCTGAATTAACAATAATTATAACAGACTTTTTTCAACTATTTTTAGTCTTTATTTCACAAAGAACTGATAATCAGATGCAGCATTTTATTGTCATTCTTAATAAAAGATAAACTTTTTATTAATGATTTTATAATTTAAACTTTTTTTCTTATCTTTGCGACATGAATACACTAAAAGGGAAAAAGGCGGTATTCTGTACGCTGGGCTGCAAATTGAACTTTGCAGAAACCAGTGCTATTCAGCAAAAGATGGAGGCTGCTGGTGCGATAATTGCTCACAAGGGAGATTGCGCAGACATTTGCATCGTAAACACATGTAGTGTCACAGAAGTTGCAGAGAGCAAATGTCGACAAGCCATAAGCAAACTACGGCGCAAAAATCCTGGAGCGATGATTATCGTTACAGGATGTTATGCCCAACTTCGCCCAGAACGAATTGCCGCACTTGAAGGCGTCGATTTAGTTGTCGGCACAAAACAAAAAGGAGAAATCATCAATCTTATCATGAACTTCTCCAATAGCGAAGAAAAAGTAAACAAAACTGAACAACAAATAAGCGAACCTTTCTTTCCCGCATGTGCATGTGGCGAACGCACACGATTCTTCTTGAAAGTACAAGATGGTTGCGACTATTTCTGTACTTATTGCACCATCCCCTTCGCTCGAGGAAGAAGCAGAAACGGAAGTATTGCGTCGCTTGTCAAGCAAGCAGAAGATGTAGCACAACAAGGAGGCAAGGAGATTGTATTGACGGGCGTCAACATTGGTGACTTTGGCAAGACCACAGGAGAGAAGTTCATCGACCTCATTCGCGCACTCGACGAAATAGAAGGAATCCAAAGATACCGGATTAGCAGCATAGAACCTAATCTGCTTACCGAAGAAATTATACGTTTTTGTAGTCAGAGCCGTGCTTTTATGCCCCACTTTCACATTCCACTTCAAAGCGGAAGCGATGAGGTCCTACGCCTCATGCACCGGCGCTATGACACAACTTTCTTCTCAGAAAAAATAGCAGAAGTACGCCACTACATTCCCGATGCATTTATTGGCGTAGACGTCATTGCTGGAATGCGTGGGGAAACCGACGAATTGTTTGCTGATGCTTTAAATTTCATGGACTCACTGCCTGTCAGCCAATACCATGTTTTCAGTTACAGTGAACGCCCCGGAACAAAAGCACTTAATATCCCTAATGCTGTCACACCCGAAAAGAAACACCAACGCACGCAACAAATTCTAAATCTCAGCAATAACAAATTACATACACATTATAATATATATATAGGACAAACACGTCCTGTACTCCTTGAAAAAAACTCAACATCCTCTCACAATCAAAAATTAATGAGCGGCTTCACAGATAACTATATACGAGTTGACGTCTTACTTCCCACAGGGAGCGAGCAAGTGAAGGCCAACAATATTGTCCAAGTACGTTTAGGAGATTGGAACGAGAGTAAAGATGCCCTGATTGGGGAAATTATAAATTAGTTAAATTGCAAAACTGTGAAATTGAGCATTATCATACTCAATTGGAATGGAGCCGACATGTTACGTCGTTTCTTGCCTTCTGTTATCGAGCACTCGCCCGAAGCAGAAATTATTGTTGCAGACAATGGCAGCACCGACGAATCGCTTCAACTTCTTGCAGAAAAGTTTCCCGACATCCGTATTCTTGCCCTTGATCGCAACTATGGATTTGCAGAGGGATACAACAAGGCCATAGCTCAAATCGAATGCGATTATTGTTTGCTTCTCAATAGCGACGTCCGCGTAGAAAAGGGATGGCTAAAGCCAATGCTTGACTACATGAACAGCCACCCCACAACAGCAGCATGTCAACCCAAAATACGAAGCGAATGGTCGCCAGACATGTTAGAATATGCCGGAGCATGTGGTGGTTATATAGGTCGACTTGGATTCCCTTTTTGTCGAGGACGCATCTTAGGAACAGTTGAACACGACAATGGGCAGTACGACAATATTACCACTATAGCATGGGCCACAGGTGCTTCCCTACTCATCCGCCGTGATATTTATTTGAATGTTGGTGGATTGGATGCTCGTTTCTTTGCACACCAAGAAGAGATTGACCTATGTTGGCGTCTCAGAAGCCGTGGATATGACATCGTATGCATTCCCGAGAGTGTAGTCTATCATGTCGGTGGAGGCACACTACCGAAAGAAAGTCCGCGCAAAGCTTACCTCAACTTTCGAAACAACCTTCTTCTACTATACAAAAATTTGCCTGAAAAACAGTTCCGAATAGTTATGTTTTGGCGTCGGTTACTGGATATGGCCGCAGCACTTCATTTCTTGGCTGGCGGGCATTGGGCTGCTTGTCGTGCTGTTATTCAAGCGCATATTGATTTTAGACGTATTCACAAAGATTTCCAAACAGATCGGGACATCAATTTAGCAGCAACAATCGTTCCGCCCGAGCAAATACTCAGCCCTATAAACCTACTATGGCAATATTATGCAAAGTGTCGCCACACCTTCAACCAACTACCACTCAAAGAAAATTACACCCATATACATCAAAACTAACAGATGAAAAAAATTTTTCTTCTCTATTTTCTGCTTTGTGCAAGCACAGCGCTAGCCCAACAAGCATGGACACTGCAAGATTGCATTGACTATGCACTGAAGCACAACATACAAGTACAAAAGAATCGCATAAATGAAGAACGTGGCGAAGTCAGTCTATGGCAAGACAAAGGCACACTTCTTCCCAGCCTTAGTTTCAACACGAACCAAGGCGTTGGATATCGCCCGTTTACAGAAGTTATCAGCATTGTTCAAGGCGACCAAGTAACCAGCACACGCAGCAATGTCACATATCAAGGTACATATGGTTTAAATGCTAATGTCACGCTTTGGAATGGTGGCATTAATCATAAAAACATCAAAGCGCAAGAACTGCAAAACCGCATTACGGCTCTGACCACAGAACAAAGCGAACTTACCATCCAAGAGCAAATCGCCCAGTTATATGTACAGATTATGTACACAAGGGAGGCTGAGAAGGTTAATGAGCAACTGCTTGCTACCGCGCAAAGCCAATACAACCGAGGTGTAGAAATGATGGCACAAGGGCAAATGGCAAAAGCAGATGTCATACAACTTGAAGCACAACTGAATAGTGCTAAGTATTCTGTCATAAACAGCAAAACACAACTTGCCAATTACAAGCGTCAACTCAAAGCCCTACTTGAACTTGACCTCAACACTCCTTTTGATATAACGGGTAACATTCCCACAGACGAACAAGTTTTATCACTCGTCCCAAGTGCACAAGAAGCCTATTCCAAAGCACTTGAGATGCGACCAGAAATTAAGAGCGCCGAGCTAAGCATTGAAGCGGCCAATATGCAGCTTGATATTGCGAAACGTGGATTCCTTCCTACCATTGGCGCCAGCGCAAGTCTCGGAAGCAATCATTCTACAGGTAGCAAAAATGGATGGGGAGAACAAATGAAGACCAACCTAAACATGAGTGCCGGCATAAACTTTAGCGTGCCTATCTTTGACAATCGACGCAACATGACGAACGTCAAGAATGCAAAATTACAACAAGTTACTTCAAAACTTGATTTACAAGATAAGAAGAACACACTATCCAACACTATTGAACAGTATTGGCTCAACGCAAACAATGGACAACAGAACTACATTGCTGCAAAAAGTCGTGCGAAAAGCCAAAAAGCAAGTTATGAGTTATTAAACGAGCAATTCCAAAACGGATTAAAAAATACCGTCGATGTATTGCAAGGACGCGATAACGTCATCAGTGCAGAACAAGACATGCTTCAAAGCAAGTACATGGCACTTTTATATATACAACTACTTAAATTCTATACTGGCGAAAAATTAGAATTGTAAATCTTCGAACATACCATACATTTCATAACATATAAGATGAAACACCAAACAATCATCAAAGCTACCATGCTGACAGTAGTACTAGCCATTGCTAGCAGCTGCGAGAAAGGACTAGAATTTACCTATATTGAAGAGGAGGCAGCAGTACAAGATGTTACAACAAGCGTAACAGCAACGGGCACGATCGAACCCGTTACAAGCGTAGATGTCGGCACACAGGTTAGTGGCATCGTTAGTAAACTTTATGTTGACTATAATAGTGTCGTTAAAGCAGGAGACGTTATTGCCGAATTAGATCGCACCAATCTCATAAGTGAATTGAGTAGCGCACAGGCAAATCTAAAGAGTGCGCAAAGCGACCTTAACTACCAAAAAACCAATTATGAACGATATCAAATACTGTATGACAAGGGATTGATTTCCGCAAATGACTACGAACAAGCACGCCTCTCATACATTAAAGCACAACAGACGGTAACACATCATAAAGAAAGCGTAAAAAAAGCGCAAACCAATCTTGGATATGCCACGATTACAAGTCCTATAGATGGAGTTGTTCTGAAGAAAGAAGTAGAGGAAGGCCAAACGGTTGCATCAAGTTTCAACACACCTACTCTTTTTACAATTGCACGTGATTTAACTGATATGCGAGTAATTGCCGATGTTGACGAAGCAGACATAGGCGAAGTTAAGGAAGGGCAACGTGTCAAATTCACTGTTGACGCATTTCCCAACGACACATTCCATGGAACCGTCACACAAGTTCGCCAGCAAGCAACGACAGAGAGCAATGTCGTAACCTATGAGGTCGTAATCAGTGCACCAAATCAAGACCTTAAGTTAAAGCCTGGTCTTACAGCCAATGTCGTAATCTATACTCTTGAAGTTCCCAACGTCCTTGCCATCCCGAGTAAAGCCCTTCGTTTCAAACCAAGCGAAGCGATGCTAAATAAAGGAGAAACCATCATCGATACCGATAATCCTGTGAAAGTATGGACAAAAGAAGGTACAAATCTTAAAGCCATAGCAATACAAACTGGTGTCACAAATGGGACGTTGACACAAGTTACAAATGGGCTACAAGCCGGAGCCAAAATCATCACAGATGTACAAAGCAATATCGGCGAAATGATGGACAGCCAACAGCAAAACAGCAACCCCTTCATGCCCAGACCTCGGAATAGGAACCAAAACAAAGACAAAAAGAAGTAATGGAAAAGAAGGACAGAAAGGTAGTCATCGAACTGCAGGACGTTCGTCGAGAATTCCATGTCGGCAGTGAAGTGGTGAAGGCACTTCGAGGTGTTAGTTTTAAGATACACGAAGGCGAGTTCGTCACCATCATGGGTACGTCTGGTTCCGGCAAAAGTACACTGCTAAATCAACTGGGCTGTCTTGACACACCTACCAGTGGCGAATATATTTTGGATGGTGTGCCTGTTCGCAAAATGCATCGCAGCGAAAGAGCAATTCTTCGGAATCGGAAAATAGGTTTTATTTTCCAAAATTACAACCTGCTTGCTAAAACAACCGCAGTAGAGAACGTCGAGTTACCTCTTATGTACAATAAAACATACAACGCCCATCAGCGAAGAGAAGCCGCCATCAAAGCATTACAGGCTGTAGGACTCGGAGACCGCCTTGAACATAAAAGCAATCAGATGTCTGGTGGGCAGATGCAACGTGTGGCCATCGCAAGAGCATTAGTAAACAATCCTGCTGTCATTCTTGCCGACGAAGCGACGGGAAACCTTGATACACGTACCTCATTTGAGATATTATGTCTTTTCCAGGAATTGCACCGTCAAGGCCGTACTATCATCTTCGTCACCCACAACCCGGAAATAGCACAATATAGTAGCCGGAACATCATGTTGCGCGACGGAAAGATACGCGAGGATGCAATAAACAACAATATCCTTTCTGCAGCAGAGGCATTGGCTGCATTGCCTAAGACAAACGACGATTAATTATGAGCATCACTAATCTACTTAAAGTTGCAATAACGGCGATATTGAGTAACAAGTTCCGCTCTTTCCTGAGTATGCTTGGCATTATCATCGGAGTCGCTGCCGTTATCATCATGATGGCCATAGGACAAGGTTCTAAACAAAGCATACGAGCCGACCTAAGTAAAATGGGCACGAATCTGCTTACTATACGACCTGGAGGCGAAATGCGAGGTGGTGTACGTTTGGATCCCTCGGCAATGCAGACTCTCAAAATTGAGGACTACGAAAGCATTCTCAGCGATGCCAAACTCATTACACATGTCAGCCCCGAAGTAACAAGCAGTGGGCAAGTCATCTATGGAGCAAAGAACACCAACAGCACAATGTACGGTGAAAGTCCAGACTACATGACTATCAAACTCTGGGACATCAAGAGCGGAGATTGTTTTACAGAAGAAGATGTCATAAAGAGTGCGAAGGTCTGCATTGTCGGCACTACGATTGTCAAGGAACTCTTTGGCAGTGAAGATGCCGATTGTATCGGCAAAATCATTCGCTTCAAGAGTATTCCCTTTCGTATTGTAGGCGTCCTCAAATCAAAAGGTTACAATAACTGGGGTATGGACCAAGACAATGTAATGATTGCCCCATACACAACGGTAATGAAGCGTATTGCTGCACAAACTTACTTCAGCAGTATTGTTGTCAGTGCTTTGGCTGAAGAATTGAGTGACGAAGCCATTGAAGAAGTGACACAAATACTGCGACGCAATCACAAATTGAAGGAAGATGTGGAGAATGATTTCACTATTCGTTCGCAAGCAGAATGGATGGAGACCATGTCATCTACGATGGATACGATTACCATTATTCTTGTTGTTGCAGCAGCATTTTCATTGCTTGTGGCAGGCATTGGCATTATGAATATCATGCTGGTAAGTGTTACAGAACGAACCAAAGAGATTGGTTTGCGCATGAGTGTTGGTGCAAGAGGCATAGACATCATGAGCCAATTTCTTATTGAAAGCATAATGATATCGCTAACGGGAGCCTTACTTGGCGTAGCACTCGGTTATGGTGGCAGTTGGCTGGCAAGTAACCTTTTCATGTTGCCAAGCAGTGTGCCATTCTGGAGTGTGGGCTTGAGATTCTGCATCTGTGCCTTTATCGGAATATTCTTCGGATATGTTCCTGCACGAAAGGCTGCACTCATGGACCCCATCGAAGCAATAAGATACGAATAAAACTATATAATTATGAAAAAAAACATTCTATTTGCAGCACTTCTTTGTTTGCCACTTCTCCTAATGGCACACAAGGACGACAAGAACCCCAAGTATCTGCTTGGAGCAGTGCCTGAAGTGGATGGTGTCGTAACTTTCCAAAAGAACTTCAGCGTTACGGATAAGAACGAGCAACAAATCTATGATGTCATGCTCGCCTACATCAAGAACTCGCTTATCGGCAACGCCATCCAGTTCCCAAAGTCCGAGTACACTCGCATCACTTCCGAGGAAAAGGAGAACGGCACCATCGTGGCTCGCGTTGACGAGTACATGACCTTCCACAAGATGTTCCTCAGCCTGGACCGCACTCGCTTCCGTTATATGCTGTCGGCCAGCGTAAAGGGACAGAAGGTAAGCCTCATCATCACGCAGATTTCATATTATTATAACGAAGACATGGACGGCAAGAATGGCGTCCACTACAGAGCCGAAGAGTGGATTACGGACAAAGCAGCCGTCAACAAGAAAGGCACAAAACTTTATCCGCGTAGCGGAAAGTTCCGTCGTTTAACTGTGGACCGCGTACAGAATATCTTCGAAGGCTTCATGGATGCCCTCTCCACAATGGAGGTTGAGGAACAGGTCATCACGAAGAAGAGAAAAGGAATTGTAGAGGAATAAGGGGACATCCCCCCTTAAGCGACATGTTATTTTGAGTCGCCTCCATCTCTTTTTAATGGTCTGCGACACCATGAAAACAAAGTAGCCGAGGAACTATATGAATACATACTTTTAACTATAAACTGTAAACTATGAAAACAAAACTGATTCTCCTTGTCCTTGCTTTAGGCTGTATTGCCGGCACGGCTGATGCGAAGAAGAAGAAAACCAGTGGCAATCCTATTTTCCCCGGTTGGTATGCCGACCCCGAGGGTGCGGTTCTCGACGGTAAGTATTGGATATTCCCCACTTACAGTGCACCTTATGACCAGCAGATTCACTTCGACGCCTTCTCCAGCAAAGACCTTGTAAACTGGACGAAGCACGAGAATGTCATCACCAAGGCAGACATTCCCTGGCTGAAACGTGCTCTTTGGGCTCCTTCCATTATCGAGGCTAACGATAAGTTCTACCTTTTCTTTGGCGGCAACGATGTGCACGAAGGTGAGATTGGCGGCATCGGTGTTGCTGTAAGCGACAAGCCCGAAGGTCCCTACAAAGACGCTCTCGGCAAGCCGCTCATCAATGAAATCGTAAACGGAGCACAGCCAATAGACCAATTTGTCTTCCGTGATGACGACGGCCAGCACTACATGTTCTACGGCGGATGGAGGCATTGCAACGTCTGCAAACTGAGTCCCGACCTCCTTTCCATCGTTCCTTGGGAAGACGGCCAGAAGTTCCACGAGATTACACCTTGCAAAGAATATGTGGAAGGTCCCTTCATGCTGAAGAGAAACGGCAAGTATTACTTCATGTGGAGCCAGGGTGGTTGGACCGGTCCCGACTACTGTGTGGCATACGGCATCAGCGATTCTCCTCTGGGCCCCTTCGAACTCAAGGGTAAAATCCTGCAGAGAGACGAAAGCATCGCTCGCGGAGCCGGCCACCACAGCGTAATCCAGGTGCCCGGCAAGGATGAGTACTACATCGTTTACCACCGTCGTCCCCTCAACGAAACCGACGGAAACCACCGTGTTACCTGCATCGACAAACTCATCTTCAACGAAGACGGAACCATCGCTCCCGTGAAGATGACCTTCGAAGGCGTCGGCAAAAGCAAAATCAAGAAATAACAACTCCAAAACATCAGTATACCTATTTGCCCGAAAAGGTTAACCTAATTGGGCAAATAGGTTAACCCTTATTGCAAGAATGGTTAACCTAATTCAACAGAAAGGTTAACCTTTTTTTGAAGTACCACACTCCCCTCCCAAAACAATGACTCGCAAACAGTTATATCGCGAAATAGCAACATACTTCCGCCAGGCAATGCCGGATGCAAAAACAGAATTGCACTACGGCAATCCATTCCAACTGCTCGTAGCCGTCATCCTCAGCGCACAATGCACCGACAAACGCATCAACCAGGTCACCCCAAAACTCTTCGAAGACTATCCCAACGCCGAAGCAATGGCTCTGGCCACACCGGAAGTCATCTACGAATACATCCGTACCGTCTCCTACCCCAACAACAAAGCCAAACACCTCGTCGAAATGGCACGAATGCTGTGGGAGAAGCACGGCGGAGAAGTACCGCAAGACCTGAAGCAACTGACCGCACTGCCCGGCGTCGGACGCAAAACAGCCAACGTCATACTGAGCGTCGTCTGGGGCGAAGCAAGGATGGCAGTCGACACCCACGTCTTTCGCGTAAGCCACAGACTGGGACTCGTACCAAAAACCTGCACCACACCA
>X129_Alpine_Ibex__coassemble_34_pt1 | contig 16447 bp, 16 predicted proteins | sample X129_Alpine_Ibex__metabat2_low_PE_007 | metagenome-assembled genome bin X129_Alpine_Ibex | reverse complement strand
GTGGGGGACGAGCGTCCGCAATTATAGAGTTGTGTGAATCTCGGTCCGCGAGTGTCAAGGGCGTCGATGTTGGGTGTGGGAATCTCGCCGTCATAGCAGCCGATATCGGAATAGCCCATGTCGTCGGCCATGATGAGGAGGATGTTCGGACGCTTGTCGGCTTTCTTTACTGACCAGCATGGCAATGCTGCGAGTAATGCTACGGCTGGGATGCTGTTCTTGATGAGTGAATTCTTCATGTTGTTTCGTCTGTTTTGTTGCAAAGATATAAAAAAGATTGAAACAAGAGGGTGAGTGATTAAGGTTTTTCTTGTATTATATGTAATAAATGTGGGGATATTATGTGATACGACTCGAGCATGGTGGTGTAAACTCTTGTCTGTGAATCAATTCCGTTTTATACGGGAGGGAGGAAAAACATCCCACGTTAAGTTGGCCGACATCTACTGCCAAGTTGGCCGGAAAGGCAGTAGATGTCGGCCATAATGGTTAACCTATTTTGCCAACAAGGTCTGCCTTGTTTAATTTTGTCACATTTCGCTTGTTCAAGTGCCACCTTTTTTGTAATTTTGTCCCCCAAACAAATCAGACAATTAGATGAAACGTATTGCTTCTCTTTTTACATTGTTCCTGTGCGCTGCAGCCGTTGCATTGGCACAGTTTCACAACCCTGTAGTGATTAAGGCTTTGCAGAATAAGGTATCGGACGATGTTTTGGAAGTCGTTTTTCGAGGTACTATTGATGCCGGCTGGCATGTCTATGGAACCGATTTTGCCGACGGCGGACCCACTCGGGCTGAACTGACTCTGGAAACACAAAAGGGCGTTGAACCCGACGGAAAACTCCGTGCAGCAGGCAACGTGCAGAGGAAAATGGACGAGATGTTCGGCATGGAGGTCAGTTACATGGAGGGGACAGCCGAGTTTGTGCAGCGTTTCGTCATCACAGAGCCCGAATATGAAATCTCCGGCTACTTGACCTATGGTGCATGCAACGACGAAAACTGCATGCCGCCCACCAACGTGGAGTTCAACTTCAAGGGGGAAGGCAAGAAAATGGCTGCCGAATCGGAACCGGAAACAAAAGAAGCAAAACCCACAGAACCAGCCCCCGTCGTATCGGATACCATTGTGGAAGCACCGGCTCCGGCAGTCTCTCCCGAAAATGACGGCAGTTCTCTTTGGGCTCCCGTCGTAGATGAACTCAAGGCATTCGAGACCGGAACGCAGACAACGGACAAGAGCCTGCTCGGCATCTTCCTGCTTGGCATGCTCGGTGGCCTCATCGCTTTGCTCACACCATGCGTCTGGCCCATCATACCTATGACAGTAAGTTTCTTCCTGAAGCGTGCCGATGACAAGAAGAAAGGCATTCGCGACGCCATAACATACGGCATCAGTATCGTTGTCATCTATGTCCTGTTGGGCCTCCTCGTGACACTCGTCTTCGGAGCAAGTGCGCTGAACGCCCTCAGCACCAATGCCATTTTCAACATCTTCTTCTTCCTCATGCTCATGGTCTTCGGCGCAAGTTTCCTCGGAGGCTTCGAGATAACACTCCCCAGCAGTTGGACAAATGCCGTAGATCGTAAGTCGAACAGCACGACAGGCTTGCTCAGCATCTTCCTCATGGCATTCACACTGAGCCTGGTCAGTTTCTCTTGCACAGGCCCAATCATAGGCTTCCTGCTCGTTGAGGTCAGCACCACCGGCTCGCTTCTCGCACCGACCATTGGCATGCTGGGCTTTGCAATGGCTCTGGCACTGCCCTTTACCGTCTTTGCCATGTTCCCTGCATGGCTCAAACAAATGCCCAAGAGCGGCAACTGGATGAACTGTATCAAGGTCTGTCTCGGTCTGCTCGAAATAGCATTTGCCTTGAAGTTCTTCAGCGTAGCCGACCTTGCCTACGGATGGCACCTGATGGACAGAGAAGTATTCCTCTCCCTCTGGATAGTCATCTTCGCCCTTATGGGTGCTTATCTCATCGGATGGATGCGTTTCCCGCACGACGAAGACGAATACGACGAGATGGGCGAAATCATACAACGCCCCCGAACCGGCGTGATACGCTTCTTCATGGCACTTGCCGCCTTTGCCTTCGCCCTCTATATGGTGCCGGGCCTCTGGGGCGCACCCTGTAAGGCAGTCAGCGCCTTCGCTCCCCCAATGCAGACACAAGACTTCCGTCTCGGCGAAGAGTCCGTTGAAGCGCATTTCAACGACTACGACGAAGGCATGCAGTATGCTGCTGCTCATCGTATGCCCGTAATGCTCGACTTCACCGGCTATGGCTGCGTAAACTGTCGTAAAATGGAAGCCGCTGTGTGGACAAATCCGCAGGTTTCGAGTCTGATGAAAGAGAAATATGTCCTCATCACCCTTTATGTCGACGACAAAACACCTCTTCCAGAGAAACTCGTTGTCAAAGAAAATGGTGTGGACGTTACACTGCGTACGGTTGGCGACCGCTGGAGTTATCTCCAAAGAAGTAAGTTCGGCGCCAATGCCCAACCATTCTATGTCCTCCTCGACAACGACGGCCATCCTCTCGCCGGCTCGTATTCCTATAACGAGGATGTTGAAGCCTACAGCAACTGCCTGCAGTGCGGACTCAGCCAGTACAGCCAGAGGCAGTAGTCCCCGTGTGTCTCTCCACTCTTGTCGGCGCACCTTTGCCGCCCTCCTCATAAAATAACAATAAAAACGCCGTGCCGAACCCCCTTCACAAGTGTACTCGTGTCTGTTTCCCATGAGGCTCGGCGAGATGGCAGGACAGCGACAGATTCAGTGCCGCTTCTGTGGCAAAAAGGATGAAGTTGTTGTAAATATCGGCAGAATTAACATAATTTAATAAAAGGAGGAGAATAATCAATTTCTCAAGAACATACCTTTGTAGCACAAATGATTGTGCAGCGGCACAAGACTCCTATAACTAAAACTAACCTACAACACCGTCTAATACTACGAAAAACGACACCCTGACAAAGCACCGCCACTATCTAATACCTATGCCTCAAATCCGCTCGGACAAGCAGACCTTTGTGTGGGAGGCAGGGTTTTCTTGATCTGAGTTGGGCTTTGCGGACGTGAGTTGTATCTGAGTTGCATTATGTGTTTCCGAGCCTTCTGCGCGACAAGCCGGACAGAGGTGCAGAGAAGGTACACATACCCATGCCGGAATGACAAAGATGATAATTCCACAGAATACATACAAGAACAAATAAAACCAGGGAACCATGAAAAAGATTCTTTCACTTTCAGTTGCAGCGCTTCTTCCCATGCTTGTCGCTGCACAGGACTTCAAGTTCAACCTTGGCCAGCGTGGTCCGGAAATATATGAGGACTACTATGGCATCTTCTTCGAGGAACTCAGTCACTCGGGCGAAGGTGGCCTCTATGCCGAACTCATCCAGAACCGCTCGTTCGAGGACAACACCAGTTTGCCCGACCATTGGACTGCTGTGGGCAGTGCCACATTGACTTTGACGACAGACAACATGATGAATGCCAACCAGGGTCATGCCCTTGGGCTGACGGCGACAGCCGCAGGCGATGGCATCCGCAACGACGGTTTCTGGGGCATCTGCTACGCCAGCGGCGAGACCTACAAGGCTTCTTTCTGGATAAGAAGCGACAGCGAATGGAACGGTACCGTCATGGCCAAACTGCTCGACAGCAGTGCCAATGCCATCGGACAGGCCGACATCGCAGTCGAGACCGGTACAGCCTGGAAACAGTATACTGCCACCATTACCGCCACCGCTACGGCCGTCGGAGGCTACTTCGACCTGTGCCTTGGCAGTGCGGCTACCGTCGAACTCGACATGGTGAGCCTCTTCCCACCCACCTACAATAATCGGGACAACGGCTTCCGCCGCGACATGGGCCAGATGCTGGCCGACATCAAGCCCACCTTCATGCGTTTCCCCGGCGGATGTTACATTGAGGGACAGTGGGACAACGAGAAGAACGACGACTTCCGCTACCTGTGGAAGAACTCCGTAGGCCCCGTAGAAAGCCGCATCCCACTTTGGAATAACAGGTGGGGATACATGGTGACGAACGGACAGGGCATCTACGAGTACCTGCTCTACTGCGAGGATATCGGAGCCGTGCCCATGTATGTTGTCAACATCGGCGTAGGCCACGAATGGGCACACGACTACAATGATCTGGGCGAATACATACAAGAAGCACTCGACGTCATTGAGTATTGTAATGGCGACGTTACTACGACATGGGGCGCAAAGCGTGCCGAGGCAGGTCATCCCGAACCATTTAACCTGAAATACATCGAGATAGGAAACGAGAACTACACCTTCGACCATTATGCCGAACGCTATATCCAGTTCTACAACGCCATCAAGGAACGCTATCCCGACATCGTCTGCATCGGCAACGCCCCCTGCTGGGGCACGGATTACCCCAAGTGGGGACTGTCGCATCCCGTCGACCTCGTGGACGAACATTACTATCGCACTCCAGAGTGGTTCATGTCTTCCTACCGTCACTACAACAGTTATCCGCGCACCGACCCCAAGGTTTATGTGGGCGAATGGGCGGCTTCCGAAAATAAAGGCACGCTCGGCAATATGAATGCAGCACTGGGCGAAGCCATCTTCATGTGTGGTGCGGAAAGGAACTCCGACATGGTAAAGATGCTCAGTTTCAGCGAACCATTCGCACACATCAATGATGTGCGCTGGCCCGCCATGATCTATCACAACAGTGAAAAAGCAGTGGGCACACCCTCGTACTACGCCCAGAAGATGTACGGACAGAACATCGGCAAGCAGAACATCGTATGGACAGAGACGGGCAATAGTGCCTCTACTGTCGGCGTTGCCACCTGGTCAACGTCAGCCCAATTTTATGATATCCAGATAACCGACGAGGCAGGCAACGTCATCCTCAATGGTGCATCCACGACCTCTGCGGATTGGGTGGCTGAGACCGGTACGGGCGACTGGAGCGTTACCGACGGAACCGTTACCAATGCCACTGTTTCCGGCACGCGCAGCACCTATACCCTGCGCGCACCTCTTGGCACCGACAACTTTACCTTTACGCTCAAGGCCAAGAAGATTAGCGGTGATGAGGGATTCCTCATTCCCCTCGAATTCACGGATGTCAATAATTATGTCTGGTGGGCCATCGGTGGCTGGGGCAACAAGCAACACGGCATCGAGCAGAGCATAGGCGGGTCGAAGTCCAATCCTGTCAGCAATATCCCCGGCAATGTAACTGCCGGACAGGAATACGACATTAAGGTCGTCAGAAAGGGCCTGCATGTTCATTGCTACCTCGACGGCTCTCTGATGTTTGAATTCGATATGAAGGAGCCTGCCAACCAGTTCCTTTATGCTTCCTCCACCATCAACGACGAGACGGGCGACCTTTTTGTCAAGTTGGTGAATCCGGGCGCTTCAAGCCGGACAGCACACCTCTCGTTCGAGAACGGCACGGTCGTTTCCGGCACGGCACAGGTAATGAACAGCACCAATGGCACGGACGAGAACACATTCGACAATCCTGAAGCCATCACACCTCACGACGAGGCAGTGACCGTGGGTAGCGATGGCACCATCGATTTCACGACGAAACCCTATTCCATCAACATCCTTCGACTGAAAGTCAAGGACGTTACGTTCGTTAGCCTTTTGCCTGACATCAAGGAACTGCTGACAGAGGCGGCCGCCATCGAAAGCGATGCCATCATTCCCGAACTGTGGAACAAACTTCAGGCTGCTGTTGCTACGGCCAGTGCCGTGACCGACAGTACGCCCTACGCCGAGCAGCGTGCCGCATTGGAGGCTTTGAAGGCCGCTGTAGATGCAGCAAAGACGGCCATCTCCGCTTCGCCCTATAAGGGCCAGGCATTGGGAGAGGGCTCCTACTACCTTTATAATATATCGACAGGCTTATGGCTGCAGAACAACGAGGACTATTGGAGTAAGTGGACCACCTATGCCGCCGGTGGCACTTATGGCATGGAGTTCCGCCTCGCACCTTATGGTGACGGCTATGCCATCTACACCCCCGCCTTCAGCACTGGCGGCAAGACGACCAATATGAGCCACAGCGACCTCTACCTCGACAATACCACCATCTCTGCATGGACCTTTGAGAGCGATACGCAGGCCGGTGTGCCGAATTGCTATAAGATAAAGAACAGCAATGGCCAGTATATTGGCTTGAACACTTACCGTGGCAATTATAATCAGCATCCCACGGCCTACTACGTCGATAACAATGCTGTGAATAACGTGTGGCAACTCGTGACGCGCGAGGAACGCATTGCCTACATGGAGAAGAATGCCACGAAGGACAATCCCATCGATGCTACCTTCCTCGTCACCAATCCTGGCTTCTATTTCTACAACGGAGGTCGTGGCGAGGCTTATACGGCAGGTTGGACCATCAGTCGCACGGGCGGCAACTTCGAGACTCCCTGCGAACTCTGGTGCCAGCAGTCAAACTCTACATGGCAGTCCAGCAGTTTCTCCATTACTCAAGACATTGCAGACATCCCCAACGGCGAGTATGGAATGACCGTCCAGGCTTTCTACCGCGACGGCTGGAATGCAGACATCAACCAAATGCCGAGGGCTAAAGGAACGGAAGAACTACGCGCCTATTACTTCATCGGCAGTACCGAGGCCAAGGTTATGTCTGTCTTTGACGCCGGCTTCATGACGGCTCCAGCCAGTTCCGAACTTGGCGGTTTCAACGGAGCATGGCATGGCAACGAGACGCTTGGCTATATGCCCGACAATGCCAACACGTTCAACCGCACCTTCTGGTTCTTCCCTGACAAATATGTGAACGCACCCATCAGCACAATCGTGACGGACAACCAGACATCCATCGGCTTGCGAAAGCCGACTGGCGCCTCGGCCGACTGGCTTGCCTTTGACAACTTCCGCCTGTACTACTATGGACCTGCCGTGAAGGAGATTGCTCTGACTAATGGTTATGCCACCTTCAGCGCCTCAGAGAACTTTAAAGTGACGACGGAGGGTGTCAGTGCCTACAAAGTAACGGAAAAGAAGGGCAACTACGTCATCCTTACTGCCATCGAGGATATTCCCGCAGGTACTGGCGTTGTGCTCTACGGCGAGGGTGCTACAAAGGCAGTGCTGGAGCGGGTGGACGAAACGGCGGCCGACGTTAGCGGTAACATGATGAAGCCCAATGTGACGGCAACCGTGCTGCCACAAGAGAGTGACGGCTGCAAGAACTACCTCCTTGCCCTCGACCCCGACGATGAGAGCGTCTGCGTGTTCCGTCCTTACAGCGGAGTTGGCAAGTTAGCAGCAGGCCGCGCCTATCTCGCCTTGCCCATTGAAAGCAACGGCGTGAAATACTTCATCGGCTTCGAGGAGGATGACCCTACCGGTATTACTGGTATTACCGGCCATAACGACTCTAAGGGCTTTATCTACAATGTTGCTGGTCAGCGTCTCGAGAAGATGCAGAAGGGTGTCAACATCCTGAACGGCAAGAAGATATTGCGGTAAGGCAACAAGTCCTTCGGGGAGCGGGAGAGGACGGCGTGTCTGTAGCGTTTATCTGACCCCTTCGAGGCACAAACTAAGGCAAACGGAGACACTCCGTCCTGCATACGACAAGAGTCGATATTTCCCACAGCGGTGAAATGTCGAAAAATACACGAAGCGCCACAAATCGGCGCTTCGTTTTGTTAAATAATCTTAAATTTTGTACTTTTATGTTGTGTTGAATGCTTTTTGTAAGGGCATTAAGTTGTTATTCCAATAAAAAATCGTACCTTTGCACCCCGAATAGGCATAATAGGCCCGTTCTGGAATAATTTTGACTTTTATACATAATATATAATAATAAAACAACAAAACAATGCCTACAATTCAACAATTGGTAAGAAAAGGCCGTACGGCGTTGGAAGACAAGAGCAAGAGCCCTGCGCTGGACAACTGTCCTCAGCGTCGTGGTGTTTGTGTTCGTGTTTACACAACTACGCCTAAGAAGCCTAACTCTGCGATGCGTAAGGTCGCTCGCGTTCGTTTGACAAACTCTAAGGAAGTGAACAGCTACATTCCCGGAGAAGGACACAACCTGCAGGAGCACAGCATTGTGCTGGTTCGTGGTGGTCGTGTAAAGGACCTTCCCGGTGTACGTTATCACATCGTTCGTGGTACACTTGATACCGCAGGTGTTGCAAACCGTACACAGCGTCGCTCTAAGTATGGTGCAAAACGTCCTAAGCAAAAGTAATTAACCCGTTTTGGCTTGTAAGTAGGTTGAGTAAATGCTCCAGTGGAAGCGTTGAAGAACACGAAAAAACAACCCCGAACAAAAACAAACAAAACAATGCGTAAAGCTAAACCAAAGAAAAGAATTATCCTTCCCGATCCCGTGTTCGGTGACGTGAAGGTGTCTAAGTTCGTCAACCACTTGATGTATGACGGCAAGAAGAGCATTTCGTATGACATTTTTTACAATGCTCTCGAAATTGTAAAGACGAAGTTGTCTAACGAAGAGAAAGATTCTCTTACCATTTGGAAAGAGGCTCTCGACAAGATTACTCCTCAGGTAGAGGTAAAGAGCCGCCGTATTGGTGGTGCAACTTTCCAGGTGCCAACAGAAATCCGTCCCGACCGCAAGGAGAGCATCAGTATGAAGAATATGATTCTGTTTGCTCGTAAGCGTGGTGGCAAGACTATGGCCGACAAGTTGGCTGCTGAGATTATGGATGCATACAACGAGCAGGGTGGTGCCTTTAAGCGTAAGGAGGACATGCATCGTATGGCTGAGGCTAACCGTGCATTTGCTCACTTCCGTTTCTAATTCAAATCCATCACTAATTCAATCTAAGAAACAATGGCAAAGCAAGATTTACGTTTCACCCGTAACTTCGGTATCATGGCCCACATCGATGCCGGTAAGACAACTACCAGTGAGCGTATCCTTTTCTACACCGGTAAGACACATAAGATCGGTGAAACCCATGATGGTTCTGCTACCATGGACTGGATGGCTCAAGAGCAGGAGCGTGGTATTACCATTACCTCTGCTGCTACAACCGCTTACTGGACATGTAAGGGCGAGAAGTATAAGTTCAATTTGATTGATACTCCGGGACACGTTGACTTTACTGCTGAGGTAGAGCGTTCTCTTCGTGTACTCGATGGTGCCGTTGCTACATACTGTGCAGTAGGTGGCGTAGAGCCCCAGTCTGAGACTGTCTGGCGTCAGGCTGACAAGTACAACGTACCTCGTATCGGTTATGTAAATAAGATGGACCGCTCTGGTGCAGACTTCTATGAAGTAGTCCGCCAGATGAAGGAGGTTCTTGGCGCAACTCCATGTGTTATTGCTGTACCTATCGGTGCAGAAGAGAACTTCAAGGGTATTGTTGACCTTATCAAGATGAAGGCTATCCTGTGGCACGATGAAACCATGGGTGCAGAGTACAGCCTTGAGGACATTCCTGCAGATATGGTTGATGAGTGCGAAGAGTGGCGCGGTAAGATGATTGAACTCGCCGCTGAGCAGGATGATACCTTGATGGAGAAGTACTTCGAGGATCCCGATAGCTTGAGCGAAGAGGAAATCGTAGCCGCTATCCGTAAGGGCACTCTGAACCTTGACATCGTTCCTATGACTTGTGGTTCTTCATTCAAGAATAAGGGTGTACAGACTCTGCTCGATTATGTTTGCATGTTCCTCCCTTCTCCTTTGGATACTCCCAGCATCGTAGGTACCAACCCAGAGACTGGTGAAGAGGAATCACGTATGCCCAGCGAAGAAGAGAAGACCGCTGCTCTGGCGTTCAAGATTGCAACCGATCCATATGTAGGTCGTTTGACCTTCTTCCGTGTTTACTCAGGTAAGGTAGAAGCAGGTTCTTATATCTATAATGTACGTTCTGGCAAGAAAGAGCGCGTAAGCCGTCTCTTCCAGATGCACTCAAACAGCCAAAATCCTGTTGATTGCATATCTGCTGGTGATATCGGTGCAGGTGTAGGTTTTAAGGATATTCACACTGGCGATACTTTGGCAGAGGAAGGTTCTCCTATCGTACTTGAATCAATGGATTTCCCCGATCCCGTTATTGGTATCGCAGTTGAGCCCAAGACTCAAAAGGATTTGGACAAATTGAGCATCGGTTTGCAGAAGTTGGCTGAAGAGGATCCTACCTTTACAGTGAAGACTGACGAACAAAGTGGCCAGACTGTTATCAGTGGTATGGGTGAGCTTCACCTTGATATTATCATTGATCGTCTGAAGCGCGAGTTTAAGGTTGAATGTAACCAGGGTAAGCCTCAGGTAAACTATAAGGAAGCAATTACAGCAACAGTCAACCACCGTGAGGTTTATAAAAAGCAGTCAGGTGGTCGTGGTAAGTTTGCTGACGTAATTGTTAATGTAGGTCCTGTTGATCCCGACTTTACTCAGGGAGGTCTTCAGTTTATCAACAGCGTAACCGGTGGTAACATTCCCAAGGAATTCATCCCCAGCGTACAGAAGGGCTTCGAGGCTGCTATGAAAAATGGTGTGCTCGGTGGCTTCCCCATGGACAGTCTGAAGGTTGAACTTGTAGATGGCAGTTTCCACCCCGTAGACTCTGACCAGTTGTCATTCGAACTGGCTGCTCAAATGGCATACAAGGCATGTTGTGCTAAGGCTAAGCCTGTACTCATGGAACCCATCATGAAATTGGAAGTTGTTACTCCAGAAGAAAGCATGGGTGATGTGATTGGCGACCTTAACAAACGTCGTGGTCAGGTAGAAGGAATGGATTCTACTCGTACTGGTGCTCGTCTGGTAAAGGCAATGGTTCCTCTGGCAGAGATGTTTGGCTACGTAACAGCATTGCGTACTATCACCTCTGGTCGTGCTACCAGTTCAATGACTTATGATCATCATGCTCCAGTAAGTTCAGGTATTGCTAAGTCTGTACTTGAAGAAATGGGTGGCCGTGTAGATCTCGTTTAATATAAATAGGATAGGGTCATCTGCAAGCATATGACTCTTTGTGGATGATACCCTATCCCATATACATAATTAATTATTAAATATAAAAATGAGTCCAAAAATTAGAATTAAACTTAAGTCTTACGACCATAATTTGGTTGACAAGTCTGCAGAAAGAATTGTTAAGACTGTAAAAGAGACTGGTGCTGTAGTAAGCGGTCCTATTCCTTTGCCAACACGCAAGAGAATCTTTACTGTAAACCGTTCTACATTCGTTAACAAGAAGAGCCGTGAGCAGTTTGAGTTGAACAGCTACAAGCGTCTTGTAGATATCCACAGTTCTAGCGAAAAGACTATTGATGCCCTCATGAAGCTCGAGCTTCCTAGTGGTGTCGAAGTGGAGATTAAGGTGTAATACATTTATTATTAATTAAGAATAACAGAAATGCCAGGATTATTAGGAAAGAAAATCGGAATGACTTCCGTTTTCAGTGCCGAGGGTAAGAATGTACCATGCACTGTTATCGAATTGGGTCCTTGTGTTGTTACTCAGATCAAAAGCGTAGAGAAGGACGGCTATAATGCTGTTCAGCTTGGCTTCGAAGAGGTAAAGGAGAAGAATACTTCTGCTCCCCTTATGGGCCACTTCAAAAAAGCTGGAGTAACACCCATGAGACACTTGGCCGAGTTCACAGGTTTCGAACAGGAACTGAATTTGGGTGACACCATCACCGTTGACATTTTTGCAGACAGCAATTTTGTTGACGTTATTGCAACCTCTAAGGGTCGCGGTTTTCAGGGCGTAGTAAAGCGCCACGGCTTCGGTGGTGTAGGCCAGACCACTCATGGTCAGGACGACCGTCTGCGTAAACCAGGTTCTATTGGTGCTTGCTCATATCCCGCAAAAGTTTTCAAAGGAATGCGTATGGGTGGCCATATGGGTTGTAATCGTGTTACAACACATAACCTGCAAGTGTTAAAGGTGATTCCTGAACACAATCTCCTTCTTATTAAGGGTAGTGTTCCCGGATTCAAAGGTTCAATCGTTAGCGTTATGAAGTAATGGAAGTAAGTGTATTAAATATAAAAGGCCAGGAGACAGGTCGTAAGGTCGCTCTCAATGATGCCATTTACGCTATTGAGCCCAACGATCATGCTATCTACCTCGATGTGAAGCTCATCATGGCTAACCAGCGACAGGGAACTGCGAAGTCGAAGGAAAGAAGTGAAATAAGCGGTTCAACCCGCAAGCTTGGTCGCCAGAAAGGTGGAGGCGGTGCACGTCGCGGTGATATTAATTCTCCCGTACTCGTAGGTGGCGGTCGTGTATTCGGTCCAAAGCCCCGCGATTATGGTTTTAAGCTTAACAAGAAAGTTCGTCAGCTTGCTCGTAAGTCTGCTCTTTCGTACAAGGCTCAAGAGAATGCATTGATGGTAGTGGAAGATTTTACATTTGATGCTCCTAAGACAAAATCAGTTGTAGAAATCTTAAAAAACCTTAAAGTTTCTGATAAAAAGACACTTTTTGTTACCGCAGGTGCAGATAAAGTTGTATATTTGTCCGCTCGAAACATCGAACGCGTTCAGGTAATGCCTGCAAATGCACTCAATACCTATAAGGTTTTGAATGCAGATGTTATGGTTGTATCTGAGAGTGCTCTCGCTGTCATCGAAGGAAACTTAACAAAATAAGTAGCCGAATTAGAATATGGGATATATCGTAAAACCTTTGGTCTCTGAGAAGATGACCGGTATCACAGAGAAGCAGAATAAGTTCGGCTTCATTGTTCGTCCCCAAGCTAATAAGATCGAGATCAAGAAAGAAATCGAGGCACAGTATAACGTTACCGTTACTGACGTTAATACTTGTGTGTATGGTGGTAAAAGTAAGAATCGCTACACTCGTTCTGGTCTCATCAAGGGACGTACTAATGCTTTCAAGAAGGCAATTGTAACCCTTAAGGAAGGCGATGTAATTGATTTTTATAGCAACATTTAATAAAAGATGGCAGTACGTAAATTTAAGCCCACAACACCGGGCCAAAGACACAAAATTATAGGTACCTTCGAAGAAATTACTGCATCGGTACCTGAGAAGTCTCTCGTTTGCGGTAAGTGCTCTACTGGTGGACGTAATAACACTGGTAAGATGACTATGCGCTATATCGGTGGAGGTCATAAGCAGAAGTTCCGTTTTATTGATTTCCGACGTGAGAAAGATGGTGTTCCCGCTGTAGTAAAGACTATCGAGTACGATCCTAATCGCTCGGCTCGTATAGCACTCCTCTTCTACGCAGACGGTGAAAAACGTTATATTATTGCTCCTAACGGACTTAAGGTGGGTGCCACTGTGATGAGTGGTGCTGAAGCAGCTCCTGAAATAGGTAATGCACTGCCTTTGCAGAATATTCCTGTAGGTACTGTGATCCATAACATTGAGCTTCGTCCTGGTCAGGGCGCTTTGCTCGTTCGTTCTGCTGGTAATTTTGCTCAGTTAACTTCACGTGAAGGTCGCTATTGCGTTATCAAACTCCCTTCTGGAGAAACACGTCAGATTCTTTCGGCTTGTAAGGCAACAGTAGGTAGTGTAGGTAATTCTGATCACGCGTTGGAAAGCTCTGGTAAGGCTGGACGCTCTCGCTGGTTGGGCCGTCGTCCTCATAACCGTGGTGTTGTCATGAATCCTCATGACCATCCGATGGGTGGTGGTGAAGGCCGTCAGTCTGGTGGTCATCCCCGTTCACGTAAGGGCTTGTATGCTAAGGGTCTTAAGACTCGTGCTCCTAAGAAGCAGTCCAACAAGTATATTATCGAGAGATGTAATAAGTAAACAAAAAGTTAGCTAGAGTAAAATTATGAGTCGTTCATTAAAGAAAGGTCCGTATATTGAAGTTAGCCTCGAAAAGAAAATCATTGCCATGAACGAAAGTGGCAAGAAAAACGTGGTCAAGACATGGTCTCGTGCTTCTATGATTTCACCTGATTTCGTAGGTCATACGGTTGCCGTTCATAACGGAAATAAGTTTATTCCTGTTTACGTTACAGAAAATATGGTTGGACATAAGTTTGGAGAATTTGCTCCTACTCGCAAGTTCGGTGGCCATGCTGGTAACAAGAAAAAGTAAGCAGGCAAGTAATTGTTAATTATACAGTAATAATATAATGGGAAAAAGAAAGAAATTAGCTGCTGAAGCAAGAAAAGAAGCTCGCAAAGCACAAAGTTTCGCTAAGCTGAGAAATGTGCCTTCTTCTCCCCGCAAGATGAGATATGTGGTTGATTTGGTCCGCGGCATGGAGGTAAATAGGGCTCTTGGCACTTTGAAGTTCTGTGTTAAAGCAGCAAGCGAGGATGTGGAAAAACTCCTTCGCTCTGCCATTGCTAATTGGGAACAGAAGAATGAGCGTAAAGCCGAAGAAGGTGAGCTCTATATCAGTAAGATCTTCGTTGATGAGGGTACAACCCTCAAACGTATGAGACCCGCTCCTCAGGGTCGTGGTTATAGAATTCGCAAGCGTTCTAACCACATTACGTTGTTCGTTGATACAAAGAATAAAGATTAAGGGAAAGTATGGGACAGAAAGTTAATCCAATAAGCAACCGTCTCGGAATCGTCCGTGGATGGGACTCAAATTGGTACGGAGGTAAAGAATTTGGTGATTCTATCCTCGAGGATAGTAAGATTCGCAAATACCTCGGTGCTCGTCTCGGTGATGCAAGCATCTCACGTATTGTTATCGAACGTACCCTCAAGATGGTCACTATCACTGTTTGCACTGCTCGCCCTGGTCTTATCATCGGTAAGGGCGGTGAGAAGGTTGATACTCTCAAGGAAGAATTGAAGAAACTTACTCAAAAGGATGTTCAAATCAATATCTTTGAGGTTAAGAAACCAGAACTTGATGCAGTTATCGTTGCGAACAATATCGCTCGCCAGGTAGAAGGTAAGATTGCATATCGCCGTGCTATTAAGATGGCAATTCAGAATACAATGCGTGCCGGTGCAGAAGGAATTAAGGTTTTGATTTCTGGTCGCCTTAATGGTGCCGAAATCGCTCGCTCTGAGATGTTCAAGGAGGGTCGTACTCCTTTGCACACCCTTCGTGCTGATATCGATTATTGTCAGTCAGAGGCTTTGACAAAGGTCGGTTTGCTCGGCATTAAGGTATGGATATGCCGTGGTGAAGTTTATGGAAAGAAGGATCTTGCACCAAACTTTACTCAGCAAAAGGACAATGGCCGCAATTTTGGCGGTGGCGACAGAAGAAACTTCCGTCGCAAGAAGAACAATAATCGTTAAAATCAGATTGTCATGTTACAACCTAAAAGAACCAAATATAGAAGACCGCAAAAAGGTCGTTGCAAAGGCAATGCCATGCGTGGCAACCAGTTGGCGTTCGGATCTTTCGGTATTAAGTCTTTAGAGACACACTGGATTACCGCTCGTCAGATTGAGGCTGCTCGTGTCGCTATGACTCGTTATATGCAGCGTGAGGGACAGAGTTGGATTCGTATCTTCCCCGATAAGCCTATTACCAAGAAGCCTGCAGATGTCCGCATGGGTAAGGGTAAGGGTGATCCAGTAGGATATGTTTTCCCCATTACTCCTGGTCGCATTATTTTTGAGATTGAAGGCGTTTCTTATGAAATTGCTAAGGAAGCTCTTCGTTTGGCATCTCAGAAGTTGCCTGTTACAACGAAGTTCATTGTTAGACGTGATTACGACAAAAACGCATAATTAATTATGAAAATTGCAGAAATTAAGGAGATGACTACTGCCGATTTGGCAGAGCGCATACAGACGGAGCAAGCAAATTATAAGCAGATGCTCCTGAACCATGCAGTATCACCCTTGGCAAATAGTGCACAGATTAAGGCTGCGCGTCGTGACATTGCACGCCTCAAAACCGTGCTTCGCCAAAGAGAGTTGAACAAATAATAATTGGTCTTAGACATGGAAGCAAGAAATTTAAGAAAGACGAGAACAGGTGTTGTCGTAAGCGACAAGATGGATAAGACCATTGTTGTAGCAGCGAAGTTTAAAGAAAAACACCCCATCTATGGTAAGTTCGTATCAAAGACAAAGAAGTATCATGCTCATGATGAGAAGAACGACTGCCATAAGGGTGACACAGTTCTGATTATGGAAACCCGTCCCTTGAGCAAGACTAAGAGATGGAGAGTAGTTGAAATCGTAGAAAGAGCTAAGTAATTATGATACAAGCAGAATCTAGATTAGTAGTAGCAGATAATAGCGGTGCAAAGGAAGCTATGTGCATTCGTGTACTTGGCGGAACTCGTCGTCGCTATGCATCTGTAGGTGATGTGATTGTTGTATCTGTGAAGAGCGCAATCCCCACTAGTGATGTAAAGAAGGGTGCAGTATCAAAGGCATTGATTGTACGTACTAAGAAGGAAGTTCGTCGTGCTGACGGTTCCTATATTCGTTTTGATGATATCGCTTGCGTTCTTTTAAACAATGCAGGCGAG